>VFQR01000117.1_pt1 | contig 195112 bp, 198 predicted proteins | sample 3512321 | NCBI WGS metagenome assembly VFQR01 (sample SAMN10412374, study PRJNA504923) | tailings metagenome | isolation source: Relicate 3 Philex TSF1 revegetated site | place: Philippines: Tuba, Benguet | collected 2017-08-29
CCAACAGCCTGCGCATGCCGCAGCCGCTGCTGGACCGCATGGAGATCATCCGCATTCCCGGTTACACCGAGGATGAGAAGCTGGAAATCTGCAAGCGCCACCTGATCGACAAGCAGATCGAAGCCGCCGGCCTGAAGAAGGGCGAGTGGTCGATCACCGATGAAGGCCTGCGCGACCTGATCCGCTATTACACCCGCGAAGCCGGCGTGCGTTCGCTGGAGCGCGAGTTGGCCAACCTGACCCGCAAGGCGGTGAAGGAAATCCTGTCGAAGGGCGTGAAGTCGATCAAGGTCACGCCGAAGAATCTCGACAAGTATGCCGGCGTGCGCCGGCATCGCTACGGCGAGGCCGAACTGGAAGATCTGGTCGGCACCGTCACCGGCCTGGCCTGGACCGAGGTGGGCGGCGAGTTGCTGACCATCGAAGCCGTGATGCTGCCCGGCAAGGGCCGCATGACCATCACCGGCAAGCTGGGCGAGGTGATGCAGGAGTCCGTGCAGGCTGCCCGGTCCTATGTCCGTGCCCGCGCGGTCGCCTTCGGCGTGAAGCCGCCGATCTTCGACAAGCGCGACATCCACGTGCACGTGCCGGAAGGTGCCACCCCGAAGGACGGTCCCTCGGCCGGCATCGCCATGGTGACGTCGATCGTTTCCGTGCTGACGGGTATTCCGGTCCGCAAAGACGTGGCGATGACCGGCGAGGTCACCCTCCGCGGTCGTGTACTGCCGATCGGTGGCCTGAAGGAAAAGCTGCTGGCGGCGCACCGTGGCGGCATCAAGAAGGTGCTGATTCCGAAGGATAATGAGAAGGACCTGGTCGAGATTCCGGATAACGTGAAAAAGGGTCTCGAAATCGTCCCGGTTTCCACCTGCGAGGAGGTGCTGAAACATGCCCTGGTCGCGGAATTGAAACCAATTGAGTGGAGCGACGTTGACGATCTGAACAAACCCGCCGTGGTCGAGCCTGAGAAGGAAGGCGACCGCGAGGGCGTGGTCAAACACTGACCATTGACGAGAGCAGTGCGGAGGGCTCCAGCGTGAACAAGCAGGATCTGATGGCTCAGGTGCGTGATACCTCGGGCCTCAGCAAGGAACAGGCAGAGCGGGCCGTCGAATCGGTCTTCGAACTCATCACCGAGGCTTTGCGCCGCGGCGAGGAGGTCAGGATCGTCGGCTTCGGCAGCTTCTTCGTCGGCACCCGGGCCGCCAGCCCCGGCCGCAACCCGCGGACGGGCGAGCGGATCGATCTGCCGCCGACCAAGCAGCCGAAATTCCGTGCCGGCAAGACGCTCAAGGAAGCGGTCGGCTGAGCCGGCTGCAATCTGACGCCGATTCCGACGGCCGGCAGTCTCTGCCGGCCGTTTGCCGTTTATGGCGCACGCCGCGGCGGCCTGTCATGATGGCAGCGTGATGCAGCGGGCGGAGCATGACTGACAAGGCCGGGAAGACGGGCGAGCGCGCCCTGCTGGAGGCTTCCGGCAGCGACGGGGAATTGCTGGTCGAAATCGATGCGCCGCGCCATCCCGGTGCGGTAGCCCTGTATAGGCTCTGGCAGGAATTGACGCCCGCAGACGGCCTGCCGAGCCGGGCGGATTTCAGTTTCGAGCGGTTGGCCGCACTCGGGATCGTCAGCAACTGCTTCGTGATCGAGCCGCTGGACGGCGGTCGCGATTGGCGGTACCGGCTGCTCGGGACGGCGATCACCTGGCTGTTCGGCGGCGATGCCACCAACATTCCCTTCTCGCAGCATTTCAGGCCCGAGGAAGCCGAGTTGTGTATCCGGCTGTCCAACCGCGTGGCGGAGTCGCGCAAGCCGATTTTCCTGTTCGGTCGTTTCCAGCCCGGCGATTTCAGCGGCACGCTGGAAACCATGTCTTTGCCGATACTGGGCGGCGACGGCGCGACCGTCTGGCTGATCGGCGCCAGCTTTCCGGTCGAAACCAAGGGCTGACCCGGCTTGCCGGGCGGCGGCGGCATCTGGTATGAAGGCCGCCTTGCGCGCGGTTTTCGCAGGCTTCGTGGGCGGTTAGCTCAGCGGTAGAGCGCCTCGTTTACACCGAGGATGTCGGCGGTTCAATCCCGTCACCGCCCACCATTCTCCCTCTTTTAATTCAGTGTTTTGCGCGGCTTTTCGCATGATCGCCGCTCAGCTGCCGCTGCTTGTGTGGGACTCCGGTGTGGGAGTCGAGTTGTCGTTCGCCGGCTGGCCCTGCGGCAGTTTCTTCTCGATCGCCTCGACGGCCGCCCTGCGCATCTCGTCCTCGATCTCGTAATACATCTCGGTGGTCGAGGCATGCGCATGGCGCATCAGCTTCTGCGTCACGCGCGGATCGACCTTTTCGCGCACCAGGCGCTGCGCGAAGGTGCCGCGCGTGTTGTGGAAGGTATGCCGGCCGGCGAGGCCGAGTTCGCGGCGCAGCCGTTGCCAGGCCGAGCTGAGGCCCTTGACCGGCCGCAGCTGCTTGCTGCGCGGATCGCGATACAGCACGAGATGCTGCTGGCCGGCGGTCTGCGCGCGCTCGACCAGCATGCGCAGGAAGGCCATGGTGGGCGCCGTCGCCGGCAGGAAGGCGTCGCGGTTTTCCTTGACGTCGTCGCCATCGAGCCAGACCCCGCCGCGCGCGAAATCGACCTGCGCGATCTTGAGCCCGAAGGCCTCGCCGGCGCGGAAGCCGAAGCTGGTGGTGAGCCGGAGAGCATGCGCCAGATGCTCGGGTGCGGCGGCGATCGCCTGCTCGGCGAGGTCGAGCGGCATCGGGCGCGGCAGGCGCTTTTTGGTCTTGAGTTTTTCGATGGTCGGCAGATCCGGCAGTAGCCGGAGTCCCGTGGCGGGATCGCGCATCTTGTGCGCCAGATTCAGGATTGCGCGCAGGGTATCGAGCCGGCGGTTGACCGAGCTGGGCCGCCGCTTGCGGTCGAGCGTCTTGCTCAGCCGGCGCGCCGGCGCATGCTGCTTTTTGCTGCGCGGGCCGCCGAGATAGATCACCACATTCTGGTCCAGGGCCCAGTCCTTGTAAGCCAGGATATCGGCATCGGATGTCTCGGTGACCAGCTTGGTCGGCGCGAATTCCGGCCGGCTGAGGAATTCCCTGACATGGTCGCAGGCGTCCGTGAAGCCGCCTTTGCCCTTCTGCGTGGTTAGCCAGGTGGCGCAGGCCTGCGCCCAGGTGTAGCCGTGCGGCGTGCCGATCCGGACGCCAGGGCGGTTCTGCGCCGCCGCCTTGTGGCCTTCCTCGATGCGTTTGGCCTCGGTCTTGCTGGCGGCCGGCCGACCGTCCGGATGTTCGCAATAGCCATGATGCCGCCGGCCGTGGCGGCGGAAGTCGTAGCGCCAGCGCTGGCGCGCGGCATCGTAGAAGACGGTCATGCGGGGGTATCTCCGCTGTGTGACGGCAGCCTGCTACAGGCAGCCGAGTTCGCGCAAGCGTTCGATCGCCTGGCGGGTGGCGGCGCCGGTGGCGCGCCGCTGGTTTTTTTCAGCCGTGACGGCCGGTCCGCCGATCAGGTTGCTGTTCTGGTAGGCGACCACGCTGTCGACAAAAATCCTAACGCTGCGGCCATCCTTTTTGCCGGCCAGTTTGCCGGCATGCAGCAGCTTGTAGACGCGCGACAGGTCGCAATCCATCACCTGGGCCACCCGCTTCGCCGACCATGTCGGGCGCGGCAGTTCGCTTTCGGTGACGGGCAGGAGCGTCATGCGCCGAGGGTTCCGCCGAGCTGCAGTACCGTGCCGGAAATCAGCCGGCCGAGGCCCCAGCCGAGCGACCAGCCGAGCCAGAGTCCGACCAGCAGGCCGAGCAGAAATCTGCGCTGCGCTGTCGCGGCGGGAATAAAATCTTCGATCGGCGTCATGCCGGCACCTCATCGTGCGCGCGCCCGTCGAGCAGGCGTCCGGCTTTCTTTTTGCCGATGCGCACCATCCAGTTGCCTGACTCCGGGAGAAAATGCGCGGCTCCTTTGTCAATAAAGGTCTCTGGTGCAGAGCCTTCGGCAAGGCGCGCCCAGTCGCCCCACTGTTTGAAAAAGAACGGCACGCCGGCGGCGGCGCATTGATCACGCAGGCTGCGCGCCCAGTCGGGATGCATCGGCCGCGCGCCGGCTCCGCTTTCGCCGCCGCAGATTACCCAATCGATGCCGGAACGGTTTTTATCGAAAGCTGCCTCGGACTGGATGCCGCGCTGGCAATTGTGCAGTGGCGGATAATTCTGGATGCACCAATTGCAGTCGCCCCAGCATTCCGCATCGAGCGCAGATTCGCCATGCCAAGCCTCTTCGAGTGAAACCATTTCCAGCAGCGGTTCGCAGGACAGGAAATGCTTCGCCGCCGGAGTAGCGAGCAGATTTGGGATGCGCAGGTTAGCCTGCTGCTGGTTCTCCACCGTCGTGCCGAGCCACACATTGGCCCAGCCGTCGCCCCAGTCGTCGGGGAGCATGGCCGCGATATTCTGGGGCCGCTTGGTCAGAAGCAGCCAGTCGAGCTGCGAGCAGAAGCGGATCAGGGTCCAGAGTTTCGCGCGCCAGGCCTCGGGCACCTGGTTGTCGAACACATCGGCGAGCGAGGCACAGAAGACGCGCTCGCGCCGGCCGGCCTTGACTGCGGCAGCCTGCCAGAGCATCGGCTGGCGCCAGGTACTGTCGCTGGTCAGCCGGCGTTCGCCCTGCCACAGATGCGCCTCGCCGAAGCGCTTGGCGCGCGTCTCGGCGTAGCAGTGGTCGCAGCCGGGACTGATCCTGGTGCAGCCGATCCATGGATTGAAGCTGTGGTCGGCCCATTCGATGCTGGTTTCAAAGCCCATGGTAGACTCCGTGGGAGACGACTCGGGAGAGGTTAGGGTGGACGATCAACTGACTGAGCCGAAGCCACCGCCAAATTATGAACACGGGATGCGTGTCTGGCTGGCAAAGATGGAAGCGTTTTCCGCGCGCTTCGCGGCCAACACAGGCGCTGCCACCGCCATGTCTTCTCTGGCGATCAACGCGGTGATACTCGGCAACAGCGCTGCGGCCGGTGCCGTGCTTGCGTTTCTCGGTGCCACCCGCAGTGCCGATCGCTTCGATGCCGTTGCGCACCCCGCGCTGGCGAGCGTGGCGATTTACGCTGTTGGAATCGTCTGCGGAATGGCGGGGGCTCTCTGTGCGTATGGCGCAGCACTTGGATACTACAATCGGGATGTGAGCCTGGATGACGATCCAGATCGACTGGTGCAGCATAATCGCGGTACCCGATACTGGCTTGCGGCGATCATCCTGCAATGCCTTGGTATTCTCACGTTTGCTTGCGGCACGATCTTGGGTCTTGCGGCATTGGCGGTTGCGGCTGGCCTGCTGACCCGTGGCTGACTTTTCCCATACGATTCTGGTGTCAGCACCCATCGTCAGACTGCTCCTTCAAGGCGCCGATCGCGGCGAGTTTGAGCAGGCCGATCACCAGTGCCATGCCGACAAGCCCCGCCGCCGCAAGGGCGGCGAGGCCGATCAGGAATGCGCCGAGCGCGGGCATGGCTACTCGGCTGCCTGGGGTGCGGCTTCATGCGGCACCGGATCGGCCGGTCGGCGCAGCACGCCGCAGGCATCCGGCGTCCACTGGCGCTGCCAGTTGACGTCCATTTTCGCATTGATCGCCGTGTTGATATCGACACCGGACAGGTGCGCCAGCGCGGCGAACTGAATCCAGACGTCGGCCATCTCGACCGCGAAAGCACCACGGCTGCCGACGAACTCGCCGCGCGCCGCGGCCTTGGCAACCTCGGCCGCCACGGCTTCGGTGATTTCCGCGGGATCGGCGGCGGCGGCAGCACAGAGTTCGACGGCCTCGCGCAGCAGCTTGATCGCGTGCGCCGCCATGCCGGCTTCGCCATGCGCACCGAAATGATCCTGCCAGCGCCGCACATCGCGCGGATTGCGCTGCGCCATCCAGCCGATGATCTGCTCGATATCGGTGGCGATATCGGTGTTGAGCAGATACATCAGTTCGGGCTCGAACTTGTCTTCATGCAGCAGCACATAGGTATCCTTGCCGGCGCCGGCGGCGTAACCGACTTCCAGATGCGCGCTGCGGCCGCAGGGCAGTGCGACGATGCAGGTGTCGCACCAGTCGAGCGCGGCTTTGTCGAGCGCGTAGCCTTCGGCAGCGCGGTCGGATTGCAGCGCTTCGAGATAGGCCGGAATCGTGGTGGCGCCGCTGCCCGGTCCGTCGCTGGCGGCCTGGCCGCCGCAATCGCGCCAGGCGAAGCCTTTCTGCCCCGGTGCGGGATTGCGGAAATCGTAGACTTCATGGCCGGCCTCGCGCAGACGCGCGACCAGGGCGGGCTGGTGCGGATTGCGCCAGCTGCTGGCGAGATAGATCCGACGCTTGATCAGAGCAGACATGCTTCACTTCCTTTCGATTGCCGGAAGCCGCCGGCGCGGATGGCGGACAGCGTGTTGAGGTGTCGTCACCACCACCTAGGCGCGGCATCACGGTTGCCGGATTTGAGCAGCGCGCCGTAGTGCTCACGCCGCGCGATGCTTTGCGCTGCGGACGGTTTGCCGGCGGCTTCGAAATCGGCTTTTAGCGCGTCGATAAATTCGGTGTGGACCCGCAGGTAAGACTCCGTGGCTCCATACTTTCCCCGCTGACTGATCAGCACATATCCGCCGTAGGGCGCTGCGGTCTGGACGCAGTTCGCAAATACCCAGATGTCATAGGCTTCGTCGCCGCGAATGCCGGGCCAGCCGTCGGAGTTACGGCCCCAAGAGCCGGCTTCGTCGTAGTCCGCAGTTTCACTCAGCAGTCGAGCCATGGCCGCGCTCCTCTGTTGCTGCCTGCTTCGCCGCCGGCGGGGTGATCGGGAAGGCGAGCTGGGCGAAGCGGTGGCGCCACTGGCTGCGCAGCTTGATCGCCAGCAGCTCGACCAGCCGGTCGCGCAGGCCACCGGGCAGCGGCTGCAGCTTTTCGAGATCGGCGACGACGGCGCGCGCCATGATGTCGGCCCAGTCCATCGTTCAGCCGCCCTGCCTGCGAAAGCGGCGGGCAGAATCGCGTTGGCGGCTGGCGGCGGTGGCGCTAGGCTTACGCCGGGTCAGAGACGGGAGACAGACGGCATGACCGATTTCATCCGGGCCGAGAACGGCCACCGCGAGAGAGTGGATGGCGCGGCCTTCCTGCTGTGTTTCCTGCTGGGGCCGATCTGGCTGCTGGCGCGCGGGCTGTGGGGCATGCTGCTGGGCTGGATCCTGGTGGTGGTGCCGGCCACCGTGGCGCTGGGAATCGCCTTCGCCCTGTATGCGAAGGGCGAGCATTGGGTGGTGGCGCTGCTGACCCTGTGCGGCCCGCATCTGGTGTTCAGCGGTCTGGCGCCGGCGGCGCTGGCGCGCAAATACCTGCGGCAGGGCTGGGTCAAGGTCGAGTAGCGCGGCGCTCATGCCGTGACCCTGGCCGGCACCGGCGCGGCGGGCAGGCTGGGGCCGAGCCGGTCCTGCAGGATCTGCAGCCGCTTGCGGAATTTGTCGGCCGCCACCGTCCAGGTTTCCGGGCGGATGACATGCTGGCCGGTGGCCGGCGGCGGCAGCCCGGCCAGGGCGGCGCGCTGGGCCTCGCCATGCGGAAACAGGTCGGCGAATTCCGCCGCGAGCAGGGCGAGGTCGGCGGCCTGCACCGCCGCGGCGATCGCGGCTGGCATCTCGGGCGCGAGGCCGGCGGCGGCGAAGATCGCGCGGTCGAAGGGCGCGACGATGCCGCGCCAGACGACGGGGAATTCCGGCAGCCGCTGCGCCAGCAGGCGTTTCAGCTGGCTGTTGAGATCGCCCAGATAGGCTTCATGCGCATCGTGCAGCAGGGCATAGGCTTCGGCCTGCGGCTGCGGCAGGTCGCGCTGCCGCGCCACCAGATCGGCGACCAGGCGGCTGTGCTGCGCCACCGAGTAGAAGGCGAAAGCATGGCCGGTGAAGCGGCAGAGCCGCGACAGGCTTTCGGCGATGTCGTCGAAGCGGATATCGGCGGGCGCCGGCCGGTCGAGCGGCACGCGCAGTCCGCTATGCGAGAGCAGCCAGGTCATGCTTATGGCTCCCAATAGTCCATCTCGTCCGCAACGGCGTCTTCGGGCTCGCGGTCGTCGCCGCCGTTAAAGGTCTTTGCGAGATTCCAGCCGAGGCGCGGGCTGCAGCCGCCGCGTCGCACGAACCAGTAAGCGGCGCGCAGCCGCCACCAGAACGGCATGATCTGTTGGTAAGCGTCGCTCATAGGCGCCCCTCCTGGATGGCGGCGATCTGGTCGCGGCAGGTCTGTGCCGCGTCGGTGTCGCCGCAGCGGTCGTAACTACAGGCCTGCTGGCGCAGGCGCTGGATGCGCGCTTCGGTTTCGCGCTCGATGCGGCGGATCGTGGGTTCCTGCAGCGCGGCATAGTCGATCGCGCCGGGCTTGGTTTTCGGCATGCGGCCATGGCCTGGCATGAGCCGGCCATTGATGCGGAAGCGCCGGAATTTCCCGCCCATGGCTACAGGCTCCCGAACAGGAATCCGCTGGCGATCTGCGCCGGGTGCAGGATCATGCCGGCGACATGCACGCCGGCGACGATCAGGCCGAGAAAGGCAGCGCAGCCGGCGACGCCGAGCGCATAGCCGAGCCAGCCAAGCGGCGTGCGGGGCAGGTGGTCGCGCAGGGCGGTCCGGGTGTCAGTCATCGCTGCGTTCCTCCATGGCCCTGCGCCTCAGTCACCGCCGCCTCACGCATCGGCGGCGGCGGCCTGGCGCGCCAGGTCGGGATATTTGCGGGCGAAGGCGGCGCGGGCGCGGTCGCCCAGGCTGTCGAGATCGGCGGGCGTGAAGCCGGCGATATGCAGGTCGTGGCGCTCGATGCGGCCGAAGCGGCGGACGATGACGGCCATCGCCTCGGCCATGCGCATGGCGCGTTCGGCGCTGGTTTCCTGGCTCGGATCGGTGATGGGCATGACGGCGTGTCCCGTGGGTTGACAGGACGAAGAATTAACGAAGATACGTTAGATAGTCAAACGAAAAATCGTTAGAACTTTCGGGACCATTATGAATACAGCGGTAATCCAGTCGGTCTGGACCGGATTTGGCCTTGCCGCGTTTGAGAATATCCCGAACGAATCTGCTACCATCGCGGGCCAGATCGCCGAGAGGAGGCATCCATGGCCGTGAAAGCCGGCAGCAGCTTCGCGCTCAATTCCTATATCCAGACATTGCTGCGCGCCCTGAATCAGCGCGGGTTCGTGGTCGACCAGAATCCCGACCTGACACGGTGGAAAGATTGCATGCTCGCTTCGCCCGGCATCGTGGCGGCGAATCCCACCTTCGATCCGGCACATCACGACTTCGCCGTGTCGCCCGGTCTGGCGCGGCAATACTGGCTGCGTGTCGCCACCGTGCCGGCGAGCCGAAGCGAGCGCAGCCAGGTGGTGGCGGTGATTGCGTTCCGACTGATCGACACCGGGGCATCCGGCAGTCCGGGCGGGTGGCGCGACTGGTTGAGTACCGGCAAGCTGTTTTCGTCGCGGCTGCAGCAGCTGGCATCGCCTGTGGTGCTGCATCCGGCGGAGCAGAACTGGCGCGGCCGGATCGGCCACCATGGCGGACTATGGGTCAATCCCGAATACCGCGAGGGCGGTCTGGCCTATGTGCTGACGCATCTGGTGCGGGCGATTTCGCTGCGCGATTACAATGTCGACCATCATTGCGGCGTCGTGCTCGAGGATCTTTTTCTGAAGGGCATTCCGACGAAAGAAACCGGCTATGGATATCCGCGCGCCGTGCCGTCGCTCGACGGATTCATCGGCGGTGCGGGGCGTATGGCGAAACTCTATTCGACGCATATCAGCCGCGCCGAAATGGAGCAGCAGATCGGTCACGGGCCCTGCGAAACCGTCATGCAGCGCTTCGAGTATCGCGATGCGGTGTTTACCGCCGGGCGCGCGGCGGCGCCGGCAGCGTAATTCAGCCGATCTCGGCCGCGCGCAAGGGCGTGCTGCTTGCGATGACTTCGGCGAGCGTCGATCGCTGCACCAGGGGCCGGATGATCGTGACCACCTTGGTCACTCGCATCGGCGGCACCAGCCTGACGCGGCCCTGCGCCAGCAGCGAGGGTTTCGAGTTGCCGAAAAACGGAAACATGCTGCGCTGGTAGACTCGCGTCGACATGTTGACCAGGAAACAGGCGGGCAGCCCGTCGCGCACGACCTGGGCGTAGGTCTCGGAGGCGGCGATCTGCACCGGCTGCTCCCGAATGGCGCCGATGGCGGTGTTGGTATGCTCCGCGCCATCCATGACGAACGGGTGGCGGCAGAAATTCACGATGCGCCAATCGGGCAGATCGTTCGGGCTGGTATCGGTGAGGTGCGCGGGATCCGGCGCGACGAGCCGTCGCATGTTCACCAGAAAGGTCTCCGCGGCGGTGTCGTGCGGGTCGACCTGCCATGACCGCAAGGCCATCGCGACGCGCCAGTCGGTCAGGCCGACTTCATCGATGGCAAGCCGGTCGATCCGAACCAGGGCGTTGGGACTGGCAATGATCTGGGAGCTGGGCGAGTACACGCTTAAAGCGTAGCTGTGGCTCAGTGCCGATGCAACCTGAGTTTTACAATTATACCACCTAGCGTTTAAGTCTATGATTTGCCGGCAGTTAGCGCTTGGTTTTGACGGCGGTCAGCGGCGGTTTCGCCGGCTCGGCCTTGGCCTTGCCACCCCTGCGCTGAGCATAGGAGCTGATCAGGCCGCCCCTGACATGGGCATCCATTTCGATACCCAGAACTTTGCCCTCGGCGACCGCGTCCATATCGGCCTCGATGAATTCGATGGCCAAGGGGTCGCGGCGCGCCAAAGCGGAAATCAGGTCGACAAGATGCGCGCGCTGGGCCACCGGGATGGAATCGGGCAGACTGATTCCGCTGCCGGGCAGCGGGCGCGGCGCGCTGTGCGCTTCATCGGGTGGGTTGCCGATCCCTGCAGCGAGCCAGACCAGATCGGTCCCGGTCGCCTCGCAGATCAGCACGGCGCTGTCGACCGTCATCGATGCGCTGGGCGCTCCATTGATCACAGACGAGATGGTGGTCTGTTTGACGCGGCCCTTGGTCAGTTTCGATAACGCCGACTGTCCTCCGCGACCCGGGCTGGTGTCGTAGATCGACACCAGATGGGCGAGCCTTTCGCCGAAGGTTTTGTTGCGCCAGTTCGTCATGCGCGATTTAGACCACAAGGGATTAACGATTATTCGTTTGACCATTTAACGAAACTTCGTTAGTAATCGCGCCATGAACGCGATCGAGACAGCGGTGAAACTCGCCGGCGGCCAGTCCGCTCTGGGCCGGGCCATCGGAAAACGACAGTCGTCTGTGCGGGAGTGGCTGCTGCCTGGCGGCCGTGTGCCTGCCGAAATGTGCGGTCCGATCTCCGCCGCGACCGGCGGGCGCGTGACGGTTCAGCATCTGCGTCCCGATGTGTTCGGCCACCCTGACCGGCCGCTGCCGGAGCCGTCGTCGGATGGCGAGGTGGCGGCATGACTGCGCGGGCCGCTGCATGCGGTTTCGCCCAGCGCGGCGACGGCGTCGAGCTCGGCGAGCTGGCGGCGCAGCAGGCGCAGGGCGGGGCTAAACGGATCGTCACGCTGCAGCCGGGCTGCCGCCTGTTCGGCCTGCGCTTTCGCCTGCGCGAACAGGGCGGCCTGCGCATCCGCAGGATTGCGCGGTTCGAGATTCTGCCGGGCGGTTCTGACTGCGCCGCGCGGGCCTGGCGGGTGCCGGTGGATGGTCATGGCATTATCCTGTGGGATCTGGCCGTGCCTGTCGCCGCGAAAACGGGAGCGATTTTCGCATGACCAAGCCGCGCGAGCCCGGCAGTTTCGAACATGCGGCCTTCCGCATCATCGGCGAACTGACGCCGCCGCTGGCGGCCGAAACGGTGAAGCGCAGCGAGGGCCATATCGCGCGCTGGACCGATCCCGACCATGCCGACAGCCATCCCAACCTGGAACAGGCGCTGGCGCTGGATATCGCCTATGTGAAGGCGCGGCCGGAAGTGGGCGGCGCCGAGGGCGCGCCGCTGCTGAGCGTGTATCTGCGCCGGCTGCGCGCCGCGCTGGCCGGCCTGCCGCAGCCGGCGCCGATGGATCTGCGCAGCCGCGTGCTGCATGTGATGGCCGAGGCCGGCGACATTCCGCGCAGCGTGAATGCCGCCTTTGCCGATGGCCATATCTCGGCCGCCGATGCGCGCGAGATCTGCGAACAGGCGGTGCAGCTGGTCGACCAGCTGCAGGTGATGGTGGTGGAGCTGAACCGCGATCGCGGCAGCCAGGGCGGCGGGGGGATGCAATGAGCGGCAAGCTGTATCTGCATGCCCCGGTGACGCGCCGGCTGCTGCGCGCGCTGGTCGAGGCGCCGGCGGGTTTATGCCTGGGCGAGATGATCGCCGCCACCTATGGCGCCCGCCCGGCGCCGACGGCGCGGCATTCGCTCGGCGTGCTGCTGCGCCGGCTGCAGGCCGATGGCATCCGGATCGAGAATCCGGCGCGCGGCAGCTGGCGGCTGGCCGAGGTTTCACGGGAAACAGTTGTTTCCATTCTCGGCAAGCATGCCGCGCTGCGCGACCTGGCCGCCGAACTGGGCAGCAGCGCGCGGGTGCAGGCCCTGCTGTCGCAGATCAGGCCGGGGGAGGCTGCATGAACTGGGGCATGCTGTTCGTCTTCGCGGCGGGGCTGGCGCTGGGCTGGTGGGGCCGCAGGTCTTTCCCCCGGCACTGGGTCCGGCACCGGCTGCGGCGGCGGTATCCTGGCGTTCGAGTCCGCCATCCCGTGCCGCTGTTCGAAGGGCAGTACGGTCCGCATGACGACAGGCGGGGTGTGTGATGCAGTTATGCCCGACCTGCGGCGGTGTCGGCGAAGTGGCGGAAGGACTTACGCCGCTGCGCGAATTCCATGGCCATCGCCTGGGGCCCAAGCTGGGGCTGCTGCTGGCGTTACTGCTGCAGCATGAAGGACGGTTCGTTAGCCATCAGAGCATCATCGTCACGCTCTGGAACGGCTCGGAACCTGAGGATGTGTCAAACTCCGCCAAGGTGAATATCTACCGTTTGCGCAGCCTGCTGCGGCCACTCGGCTATGAAATCGAGGTGCAGTATTGCACGGGTTATAGGCTGAAAGCGCCGCGCGTGCAGCCGGTACCCCCGGCGGTGCGGATATGACGCCCCGCAAGGCCCCGCTGGCCTGGTCGGCCGCCGAAAAAAACCGTGCGCGGCGGATGTTTCTGCAGCGCAAGCGGCCCGATGTGATCGCTGCGGAAATGGGCTGTAGCGTGCGGCTGGCGGTGGCGCGGCTCAATGAGATGGGCTGCTATTTCCGCAAACGGCGCGGCGCGGCGGAGCATGGCGGCGGTACCGACCTGCGCGACGGTCGGCCGAAATCGGCCGAAGCAGCTTTTCGCGCCGCGATGATGCGTGGCGCGCCCGCCCAGCGGTTGCCGGGGATGCAGGTTCATGTGGAGCAGGTGGTGGCATGACCGTAAGGCCGGCGCGGACATGGACCGAGGATCGCGTGCTGCGGCTGCTGGCACTGGACGATGACGATGCTTCGGTCGGCGAGATGGCCCGGGCATTCGGCGTCAGCGAGAAGGCGGTTGCGAAGAAGCTGCTGAAACTCGGGCGGCCACGGCGCAAGGGCCGGCCGGGCGAGGGCGGCAAGACCGCCGGCGGCCATCATCCGCGCGACGGCCGGCCGAAGTCGAACGAAAGCGCCTTCCGCGCCGCAATGCTGCGGCATCTGCTGCACAAGCAGGCCGAACAGAAACGCGCCCAGATACAGGTGGTGGAATGAACGCCAGGACTGCAGGCGATCGCCCCGAACTGGCCTGGCTGCGCATCGATGCGCTGCAGGTCGACCGGCGCTACCAGCGCGACACCGGGTCGAAGCGCAGCAAAAAACTGATCGCGCAGATCGCGGCGAATTTCCGCTGGGCGATGTTCGGCGCCGTGCAGGTGGCGCGCAGCCCGGGCGGCAAGTTCGCCATCATCGACGGCCAGCATCGCGTGGAAGCGGCGCGCCGCGCCGGTTTCGAACAGGTGCCCTGCATCGTGGTGCAGGCCGACAGCGTGAACGACCAGGCGCTGGCCTTCCTGGCCGCCAACCGCGACCGCGTCATCGTCAATCCGATGGCGCTGCATCATGCTTTGGTGGCGGCCGGCGACAGCAGCAGCGGGGCCGTGCAGGCGGTGGCCGATGCGGCCGGCGTGACGCTGCCGCCCTATCCGGTGCCGGCGGCGCAGATGAAACCCGGCCAGACCGTGGCGCTGGGCGCCATCGCCGCCGTGCTGCGCGACCATGGCGCGGCGCATGCCGAGCTGGTGCTGCGCGCGCTGGCGGCGGCCTTCGAGGGCCAGGCGGGGCGGCTGCGCGGGCCGCTGATCCGCGCCGCCGCCCTGATCCTGGCGCCACCGCATGAAGGCCGGCGCGACCGGCTGGTGGCGGTGCTGCGCGCGCTGCCGGCGGCTGATCTCGACTACATGGTGCTGGATTTCCGCGTCGAGAACGAGGGCGCGATCGAGCGCGACTGCCTGCAGTCGATCCTGCTCGACCTGATCTACCAGCGCCGGCCCATCGTGGCGAAGGTTGCAGCGCGGGTGGCGCGATGAGTTTGCGCGTGCTGATCGGCTGCGAATACAGCGGCATCGTGCGCGATGCCTTTCTGGCGCGCGGCTTCGACGCCTGGTCCTGCGACCTGCTGCCGAGCGAAACGCGCAGCAACCGGCATATTGTCGGCGATGTCCGCGGTGTGCTGCAGGACGGATGGGACCTGCTGGTGGTGGTGCATCCGCCCTGCACGCGGCTCTGCCGCTCGGGCCGTCGATGGCTGTCGGGCAAGGGAAACATGACGCCGCCGAAAAAGCTGCCGCGCGGACGGACCTGGCAGAGCATGAAGGATGAATTCTTTGCCGGTGTGGAACTGTTCACGGCCTGCTGGCGTGCACCGGTGAAGCGCGTGGCGCTGGAGAATCCGATCATGCACGATCTGGCGCGGACGCGCATGCCGGCGGACCTGCCCAAGCCGCAGATCGTGCATCCGTTCTGGTTCGGTCATCCCGAATACAAGGGGACCGGATGGTATTTGCGCGAGCTTCCCATGCTGGTTGAAACCGAGCGGCTGCAGGAGCCTGAACGCAACAGCGATGAATGGCGCGCCTGGAACCGCACGCATCGCATGTCGCCCGGCGAGGATCGCGGCAAGGAGCGCAGCCGTTTTTTCCCCGGCATGGCCGCCGCGATGGCGCAGCAGTGGGGCGACTTCGCCCTGCAGCAGGAACAGCAGGTGGCGGCATGACCGCGCCGACCCGTCCCGTGTTGCGCTGGTATGGCGGCAAGTGGAAACTGGCGCCGAAGATCATCGCGCTGTTCCCGCCGCACCGGATCTATACCGAGGCCTATGGCGGCGCTGCCAGCGTGCTGCTGCGTAAGGCGCGTTCTTATGCCGAGGTCTATAACGATCTCGATGGCGAGGTGGTGAACCTGTTCCGCATTCTGCGCGACGATGCACTGGCGGCGCGCCTGGTGCAGCAGCTCGAACTGACGGCTTTCGCGCGCGAGGAATGGAAAGCCTGCTACGAGCCCTGCGAGGAACCAGTGGAGCGCGCGCGCCGGCTGATCGTGCTGAGCTACATGGGTTTCGGCAGCAATGCGCAGTCGGGCTACATCACCGGCTTCCGCGCCAACAGCAACCGCATCGGCACAACGCCGGCGGCAGACTGGCGCAATTATCCCGATTGCCTTGTGCATGTGATCGAGCGCTGGCGCGGTGTGATCGTGGAAAACCGACCTGCGGTCGACGTGCTGACCAAGCATGACGGGCTGGACACTCTGCATTATGTCGATCCGCCCTATGTGATGGAAACGCGCTGGCGCGGCGATCCGAGCGGGCGCGAGCGGCGCGGCTATCGCGTCGAGATGACTGATGGCGACCATGTCGCGCTGCTGGCCGTCCTGCGTGGCCTGCGGGGGGGGGTAATCCTCTCGGGCTACACTCATCCGCTTTACGACGATGCACTGGCCGACTGGCGACGCATCGAACTGTCAGCCTATGCGGATGGCGCGCGGCCGCGCACCGAAGTGCTGTGGATCAACCCGCAGGCCTGCAGTCGGCTCATGCAATCCGACATGCTGTCGCAGCTGGATGGGGTGGCTGAATGACACCCGGCCAGGATCAGGACGAACGCAATCACTTTTGCCATGTCCTCGGCTGCGCCGACTGGGGCTGTTTCGGGAAGGACAAGGTCTGGGGCTGCCGGGATCATCTGCCGCCGGGCTGGACGCCGGGTGTGCAAAAGCCGGCGGAACCCGCGCGCGCCGTGATCGAACCGCCGAAACAGGGAGGCCTGTTTTGAGCCTGGCTGCCGAGATCGAGCGCGAATGGCTGCGGCATCACAGCCTGCTGATCCGCGGGCCGGAGGCAGCGCGGCGGATCGAGTGGCTGCGCGCGCGGATCGGCGCCAGCGACGAGCGGCCGATCGTGGAAGCGCCGATCGGGCTGGCGCGGGTCGAGGTCAATCCGGACTCGCGGCTCTGGGTGTCGCTGCCGGAGCTGCTGAACGATGCCCGGCAGGGCCCGGCGCTGATCCTGCCGGTGTTGGACGATGTCGGCACCTATATCGACCTGGTGGCGGTGCATCCCGAGAATGCCGGCTATTACTGGCGGCGCTATGGCGTCGGCCAGCTGCTGGGCGCCAGCCATCTGCGCTGGGCGATCACCATGGGTGAGCCGGCCATCGTCTACGACACGCCGCTGGCGATGCTGCGCGCCTATGCGGCGCAGTGGACCGCCTATGTGGCGGCGAAGCGGCAGGCGCTGGCCGATTACCGCGCGCTGGCCGGTACCGCCGACCCCGCCTGGGCATACGATGCCGACAGTCCGGATGCGCTGCCGGTGCATGCGCCGCTGGCGAAGATCCGGCAGAAATTCCTCGCGCGGCTGGCTGAGCTGAAGCCGCCCGACTGGGAGGATTTCGGCTGCTGCCTGCTGTCGCCCGAGGCCGATACCGAGCAGCTGTTCGGCCGCGCGGAAAAACTGGTGGTCGACAATCCCGCCTTCGGCGCCGAACTGGCCAAGAGCATGAAGCTGGCGCGCAACCGCCGGCGCGCCAAGGAGCAGCCATTGCCGCCCGTGGTGGCGCGGTCGGCCGATGCCAGGGGCGGGCGCATGCTGACCGGGATCGACCCGCCGGGCGGCGATGGTGCGGAAGACCAAGCGGCAGAGTGAGTTCGATTTCAGCAAAGTGGTGTCATGGGCGGGAAGCGGAAAAACGGAGCAGGCAACGGCACGGCGCCCGGCATTCCGCCTGAATACATGGCGCCCGGCAGCCATGCGCATGTGCCGCTGCAGGGCACGCTGCCGAATTTCCATCCCGCCAAGGGCTTCACCGACTGGCAGGGGATTGCGGCGGCGGTGGAGCGGATCAACCAGCGCTATGCCGTGGTGCGCATGGGCGGTAAGACCGTGGTGCTGGAAGAGGGCACCGATGCGAAGGGTCAGCACCAGGTCAGCTTCATGCGGGCCGAGGATTTCGCGCTGTGGCATGCGCATGACCAGCATATCTACAACGGCGAGATGGCCGGCATCGGGCCGCTCTGGCTGAAAAACGACAAGCGCCGGCAATATCGCGGCGTGGTGTTCTCGCCGGTCAATGCCGATGGCAGCGGCCAGCCGCCCGAGGGATTCTATAACCTGTGGTGCGGCTATGGCGTGACGCCGGCGAAACAGGGCGGCAAGGCGGCACGCGCGAAAATCGGCATCTTCCTCGATCATCTGCTGACCAATATCGCGCAGGGCGACAAGAAGCTGGCGAACTGGATCTTCGGCTGGTTCGCGCATCTGATCCAGCGGCCGACCGAGCGTCTCGGCACCGCGCTGGTGCTGCGTGGTCGGATGGGCACCGGCAAATCGAAACTGGGCGAGATCGTCGGCTCGCTGATCCCGGCGCATTACGTCATGGTCGATCAGCCCGACCACATCACCGGCAAACACAATGCGCATATGAAATCGCTGCTGCTGCTGCAGGTCGATGAGGGTTTCTGGGCCGGCGACAAGCAGGCCGAGGGCAAGCTGAAAAGCCTGGTGACCAGCCGGCAGCAGATGATCGAGCCGAAGAATGTGGATGCCGTGTTCATGGATAATTTCGTGCGGCTCTACATCTCGTCGAACAATGACTGGGTGGTACCGGCCGGCATGGAAGAGCGCCGCTTCGCGGTGATCGATGTCGGCGATGCGGCGATGCAGAAGCACGAGTATTTCGCCGAGATGGATGCGCAGATGGACAACGGGGGCCGCGAGGCGCTGCTGCGGCTGCTGCTCGATTTCGATCTGTCGAGCGTCGATCTGCGCGTGATCCCGAAGACGCGCGCGCTGCTCGACCAGAAACTGGCCTCGCTGAAGCCGGAAGAGTCGTTCTGGTATGAATGCCTGGTGCGCGGCACGCTGCATCCCGATGCCGATGGGTGGCAGAGCGCCATCAATGTGTCGGTGCTGTACAAGTCCTATGTCGGCTTCGCCGATGCGCAGGGCTATCGCCACAAGGTTTCGCCGTCGAGTTTCAGCGCCCGGCTGCACAAGCTGGTGCCGGGCCTGCGCGTGCATCGCGGGCGCGAGACGGTGCCCGATCCGATGGATGAAGGCCGGCCCGATGCGCAGGGCGTGCTGGTGGTGCGGCCACGCCAGTTCCTGTTTCCGTCTCTGAAGGATTGCCGCGCGGCCTTTGCCGATGCCGTGCGGCAGGATGTGCCCTGGGAGGATGACGCAGGCGGATAGGGCTTTCGGTCCGCTGGGCAGTGGACCGGAGGCCGCTGGGCAGGCAGAGACAGGACCGCGATTTTCGCGGGTCTGTCCGCTGTGTCCGCTAGGTCCGCGCGATTTTCGCAATCCGTCACAGGCAGGCGCATGGGGGAATGGTGTTTTCAGGAAAGCCAGCGGACTCAGAGGACCGGGGCGCATCGCACAAGGGTGTTGCGGATTTCGGGGATAGCGGACCGGGGCGGACACAGGCGGACCCGGCGGACATGGGATGAGCAGGATGGCGGTCAGGCAGGAAATCGATATCGAGAAGCTGCTGGTCTGGGCGTATCAGCGCCAGCGCGTGGTCGAGATGATCTCGGCGGCCAGCAGCAACTCGCTGTCGCGCACCGCGCGCGCCGGCGGCTGGAGCATGGGCGGCGGTGGCGGCGGATACAGCGGCGGCATCGCGGCGACGCCGGCGCATCCCGATGCCATGCTGGTGCATGAAGCCGTGTGCCAGCTGCCCGATCGGGATATGCGCGGGCTGGTGATCAGGCATGCCAAGGCGGGCAGCCGGCCCGACTGGATGCCGAATGCAAGGCCGAAGCTCGGCGCGGTGATCAACGGCAAGGGTCAGCCCGAAGTGATCCTTGATCCGCCGAAGTATCGCTATGGCTATTGTCCGGTGCGCGAATATGTCAGCGCGGTCGGCATCGATCTGGCGCGCGTGCAATATGCGACCTGGCTGGAAGGTGTGGCGACGGTGGCGCTGATCTTGGTCGAAGGCTTCGAGCTGGGTGAATTCATCCCGCTGCCGCCGAAGGCTGTCGCGCAGCCATGGATGGGGCAAACCCATCTTGACGCTGGGAGTAAAACTTGACAGAGTGCCCACACAATTCGGCAAAGCCGCGCCCGCCTGGATAATTCCGGCGGGCGCTTTCGTTTCAGGCATAACCCCCGCCGCTGTGAGGTATGGCGGTGACGGCGATCCGGCCGTCACCGCTATGCCAAGCGATCACGGGTCCCTCCCCAGACTTCGCGCTATGCGGTGAGCATCAGTGCGCGAGTTCGCTAGTTGCGACGTTTTTGGGAGTGGTTGACAGGGTTGACGCGGTTTACACCGCCGGCCAGCGAGGTTGACCATGCAGGTTGTCAGCCAGGCTGAATATGCGCGTCACCTGTTCGCCAAGTACGGCAAGAAGCTTTCGCGCCAAGCCATTCACAAGGATTACGGAAAAACCATTCCGGCCCGCGAAGACGGCAAGGTTGACGTCGCCGCCGCCGATGCCGCGATGATCCTGGCGGGCCGCATCCAGCTGCCGGCCGAAGATGCGCCGCCGGCGACACCGGGCGAACTGCCGGTGACGGCGCCGCAGCCGGAGCCGAAGGCGACCTCGGACCAGCAGACGCTGACCGCGCGCAAGGCCGAGCGCGAGGAAATCGAAATCGAGATGGCCAGGATGCGCCTGGCCAAGGAAAAGGGCGAGCTGATCTATGTCGCCGATGTCGGCCAGGCGATGGCCGAGGCCGGCGGCAAGATCGTGGAACTGCTGAACCTGATTCCCGGCTGGGCCGACGATATCGCGGCGGCCTTGGCGAAAGACGGCGTGCCGGCCTTGCGCGTGTTCCTGCGCGGCAAGGTGACCGAGCTGCGCAGCGCGGTCGGCGGCGCGCTGACCCTCGCACCGACGGAGGAGGCTGGCGATGAATCTGCGTAAAGCCTTCGTCGTCGTCTTCGGCGCGCTCGCGGCCGCCATCATGCCGCCGCCCGCCATGGGCCTGCCGGAATGGATGGAGCAGAATCTGGTCCTGGTCGACGGTCCGAAGGCCAGCCAGACCTGGCAGCGCGCGGAAGCGCCTTACATGGTCGGCATCCTGCGCTGCCTGGAGCCGGAACATCCTGCCACCAGCATCTCGGTGATGAAGGGCGTGCAGGTCAGTTTCACCACCGGCGCCATGGGCTGGCTCGGCTATATCGCCGACCGCGTGCCGGCCAAGGCGATGACGGTCTTCCCGACCGTCAACACGGTGAAGGATTTCAACCGCGAGAAGCTGCAGCCATCGATCGATGAGGCGCGCAAGTCGCGCAAGGCCTGGGCCGGCAAGATCCGCGAGCAGAAATCGCGCGACGGCCAGGGCAGCACGGCGGTCTCGAAGAAATTCCAGGGCGGCTCGCTGGTGTTGACCGGCGCCAACTCGGCCGCCGACCTGCAGTCGAAGACGATCAAGTATCTCTTCGCCGACGAGATCGACCAGTGGCCCGAGGACCTGGAAGGCCAGGGCGATCCGATGACGATGGCGGATGACCGCCAGACCTCGTATCACCGCAGCGGCGACTACAAGAAGCTGCAGGGCGGCACGCCGACCATCAAGGGCCTGTCGCGCGCGGGCGATGCCTTCCGCGCCGGCGATCAGCGCTACTATCACGTTCCCTGTCCGCATTGCGGCGAGCGCCAGAAGCTGGACTGGGAAAACCTGCGCTACAGCCTGACCTTCCCGCACAATGCCGAATATGAATGCGTGCATTGCCATGCGCTGATCCAGCAGCATGAGCAGCCGGGCATGATCCGCGCCGCGCTGGCCTATGACAATGACGGCTGGGTGGCGGAAGCGCCGGGCCCGGGCAAGCAGCCGAGTTTTCACATCAACGCGCTCTATTCGCTGCTGACCACCTGGGACGAACTGGTCAAGCGCTATATCGCGGCGAAGGACAATCCGAACAAGCTGAAGGGGTTCTGGAATCGCTGGCTGGCGCTGGAATGGGAAGAGAAGGGCGAGGCGCCCGACGCGATCAAGCTGCTCGCCCGCCTGGAAGACACGCCGGCGCAGCTGGTGCCGCCGCGCTGCCTGTTCCTCACCATGGGTGTCGACGTCCAGGGCAACCGCATCGAATGGTCGGTCTGGGGCTGGGGCATCGGCTGCGCCGAGGAATGGCTGATCGACAAGGGCGTGATCGGCGGCGACACCAAGAATCTCGGCACCTTCCAGCCGCTGGCGCAGATCTGGCGTCGCGAATACCGCAATGCGCTCGGCCGCAAATTCACGCTGGAAGCCGGCGCGATCGACACCGGCCACAATGCCCATACCGTCTATGCCTTCGTGCGCCAGCTCGGCGATCCGCGCTTCATCGCCATCAAGGGCTACAGCGGCCAGAACCAGCATCTGCATCCCTATCTCGGCGGCCCGAGCGCGATGGATATCGATTACGGCGGCCGCAAGATCAAAGGCGGCGTCATGCTCTGGCCGGTCGGCACCTGGTCGATCAAGTCGGAATTCTACGCCAACCTGCGCGTCACCATCGAAGGCCCGGTCGCCGGCAGCTATCCGCCCGGCTATGTGCATCTGCCGGCCCAGCTTGTCGACCAGGCCTATCTACTGCAGCTGACCGCCGAGCATCTGGTGGAACGCGAAAGCCGCGGCCGCAAGGTGATGCTGTGGGACAAGCCGCGCGACCAGCCGAATGAAGGCCTGGACAAGCGCGTTTATGCCCGCGCCGCCGCGAGTCATGCCGGCGCCGATCGCCTGACCGTCGAGGAATGGCGCAATCTCGCGGCCGAACGCGGTGCGCCGCCGGATGCCGCGCAACTGGCTCTGGAATTGTGGGCGGGTCTACCGCAAGCGAAGCCCGCCGCGGCTCACGATTCCACGGGCGAGGCGCCGCCGGCTGGGGAGCAGCAGCCGGCGGCACCGAGCCGGTCTGCGGCCGCGCCGGCGGCCAGCGCCGCCGGTCGCACGGTCAGCGGTCATGGCCGCAAGGTGGAGGGTTGAGCATGGCTGGCATCACGCTCGCACAGGCGGAAGCGCAGCTGGCGGTCTGGCTGGAGGCCTCGATCAAGATCGCCGGCGGCCAGAGCTACCGCATCGGCGACCGCCAGCTGCAGCGCGCCGATCTCGACCAGGTCAACCGGCAGATCCAGTTCTGGCAGAAGCAGGTCGAGCGCCTTGGCGGCGACAGTGCCGCCGGCATCCGCGTGGGAGTGGCGACGCTATGACGCCCGTGGTGCGCGGCAGCAAGATCCATGAAACCCTGCTGGATCGCGTGATCCAGACTCTCGCGCCCAGCTGGGGCCTGCAGCGCCGCGCGGCCCGGCTGCAGCTGTCGCAGTCCGGCGGCTATGTCGGCGGCCGCCGCGACCGGCGCCAGATGCAGGATTATCACCGGCCGGAACTGTCGGCCGACGCGGCGCTGATCCCCGACCTGCCGGCCCTGCGCGACACGTCGAACGAAATGATGCGCAACCAGCCGATCGCGCGCGGCGCGGTGAATACCGCCTGCACCAATGTGGTCGGCGCCGGGCTGCTGCTGACCGCGCAGGTCAATCGCGAGTATCTGGGCCTGAGCGACGAAGAAGCTGATGCCTGGGAAATGCAGGCCGAGATGCTGTGGTATCTCTGGGCCGGCAGCCAGGAATGCGATCTCGGTCGCACGCTGCGCTTCAACCAGATCATGGATATCGCCTTCCGCAGCATGCTGGTCGATGGCGACCATTTCCTGCTCGAGCATTTCCTGGAACGACCCGGTTCGCCCTTCGGCCTGAAGCTGCAGCTGGTCGATGGCGCGCGTGTCTCCAATCCGAACCGCGCGCGCGACACCGACACGCTGGTGGCTGGCGTCGAGCGCGACGGCAAGACCGGCGCGCCGCTGGCCTACTGGATTTCCGACCGCCATCCCGGCAACCGGCAGTTCGGCGCCGCGGCGCTGAAATGGACCCGGCATCCGGCCTTCGGCGCCAGGTCCGGACGCCGCCGCGTGCATCACCTGTTTCGCCCCGAACGCGCCGACCAGACCCGCGGCATTCCCTGGCTGGCGGCGGCGATCGAGCCGCTGAAAATGCTGAGCAGCATGACCGAGGCCGAGCTGATGGCCGCGGTGATCAATGCCTGCCTGGCCGTCACCACCACCACCAATGGCGACAGTTCCAACCGCGCGCCGCTGCACACCGCCGCCGCGCCGAACAATCCCGGCTCGGTCGGGCTGAAAAAGGTCGGCATCGATTTTCAGCCCGGCATGGTGATCGAAGGCTTCCAGCCCGGCGAGGGCGTCGACAGTTTCGGCGCCGACCGGCCGAATCCCGCTTTCGATCCTTTCCTGCAGGCCATCCTGCGCCAGGTCGGCGTCAGCCTGGAAATCCCCTTCGAGGTGCTGATCAAGCATTTCACCGCCAGCTATTCCGCGGCGCGCGCGGCGCTGCTGGAGCTGTGGAAATTCGTCACGAAAATGCGCGGCTTCCTGATCGAGGCGGCCGCGCAGCCGACCTACGAGAGCTTCCTGATCGAATGCGTGGCGCGCGAACTGCTGGAGGCGCCGGGCTTTTTCACCGACCCGCTCGCCTTCCAGGCCTGGACCGGCAGCATCTGGACCGGCCCGCCGCCCGGCCAGATCGATGGCGAGAAGGAAGCCAATGCGGCCGAGATCAACACGCGCAACGGCTGGAAAACCGACGCGCAGGTGACGGCCGAACTGAATGGCGGCGACTGGCACCGCAACGTGCGCCAGCGCCGCCGCGAACTGGCCTTGCGCCGCCGGGCCGGCATGGATGCCGAGCCGGTGGCCGAGCGTATCGCCACCGAAACCACGGCGATCGACGACACCTCGAAGGGCAAGCGCGCCGATGACAAGGGCGCCGCCGACGAATCCGATCAGGAGGATGCCGCATGAAACCGCTGCCGCAGCGCGTGATCCAGGCGATCCGGTCGCAGCCCTGGGCGATCCACCCCGACTGGCTGCCGCTGATCGAGGCGGTGGCCGAGCGGCGCCACGACGCGCCCGAACTGGTGAAGGCGCGCGAGGGCAAGCGGCTGGAAAACAGCCGCATGATGACGGTGCGCGACGGCGTCGCCATCATCCCGGTGATTGGCGTGATCATCCCGCATGCCGATTTCTTCGCCGAGATTTCCGGCGCCACCTCGCTGGAAAGCCTGGCGCTGGATCTGCAGAAGGCGCTGGACGATCCCGAAGTCAAGGCCATCCTGCTGCAGGTCGACAGCCCCGGCGGCGTCGCCTTCGGCAACAGCGAATTCGCCGCCATGCTGCGCCATGCCGGCACGCAGAAGCCGCTCAAGGCCTATGTGATGGGCATGGCCTGCTCGGCGGCCTACTGGATCGCCTCGGCCGCGCCGGAAATCGTGATCAACGACCAGGCCATGCTCGGCAGCATCGGCGTGGTGGCGACGATCTCGAAGCAGGTCGAGCCGAACCAGCAGGGTTTTCTCAGTTTCGAGATCACCAGCAGCAACGCACCGAACAAGCGGCCGGATCCGTCCACCCCGGAAGGTCGCGCCATGATCGTGCAGTGGATGGACCAGATGGAAGCCGTGTTCATCGACACGGTGGCGCAGAATCGCAGCATGACGCGCGCGGCTGTGATTGCCGCTTTCGACAGCGGCGGCGTCAAGATCGGCCAGCATGTGGTCGACGCCGGCATGGCCGATCGCCTCGGCACATTCGAACAGGTTCTGGCAGAACTCGCCGCCGCGGGTCAGCGCCGGATCGTACCCACAACCAAGGCCGCGGCGGCGGCGACTCTGTCCAGCACGGCCAAGGAGGCCAACACCATGGACCCGACTCAAGCGGCCGCCGCCTTCGCGGCCGAGAATCCCGCCGCTGCCGCCATCCTGCGCACCGAGGGTGAAACCGCCTTCAGGGGCGGCGAAGGCTACAAGGCGGCGCTGACTGCGGCCGCCTCGGCCGAACGCAGCCGCATCGTTGCCATCCACAAGGCGACGATGCGGGGCCACGAAGAGCTGGCGGCCAAGGCGATCACCGACGGCACCAGCGCCGGCGATTTCGCGCTGGCGCAGGCCGAGGCCGAAAAGGTCAAGGGCAAGCAGGTGCTCGCCAACCTGAAGGGCGACACCGACGCCGCGCCGCCCGCCCCGCCGGCGGCCACCGCCACGCAGACCGGGGCCGAAGGCGTCGATGCGTCGGCTCCGATCGAGGATCGCGCCAAGGCGCAGTGGGATAAGTCGCCCGATCTGCGTGCCGAGTTCGGCAATAACTTCAAGGCCTATCTGGCCTATGCGAAGGCAGACGACAGTGGTCAGGTGCGGATGCTGACTAAATCCGCCGCCTGATCTCGCGCAAGGCGAATCACTGCTGAAAGGGCCGCCATCGCTGGCGGCCCTTCGTTTTTCATTCGACCCAAATCCTGATCCAAGGAGATCGTCATCATGACCACGCTTGCAGTGGATAAACCCCGTATTCGCATCATCGGCGAGATCAATGCCTATCTGGTGATCGCGGCCGAAATCATTTACCAAGGCGCTGCCATTGGCCTGGTGAAGGCCAGCGGCCATGCCCGTCCGCTTGCCGCCGGCGACAAGTTCGGCGGTTTCGCCGAGGCACAGGCCGATAACTCGACCGGTGCGGCTGGCGCCGTTCTGGTGCGAGCCATCGAAAGCGGCAAGATCGAACTGGCGGTCTCGGGTGCGGTGATTACCGATATCGGCCTGCCGGTCTATGCCACCGATGACGATACCTTCTCCCTATCGCCGGTCGGCGGCGTGTTCGTCGGATTCGTGCATCGCTTCGTCTCGGCCGGCGTTGTCGAGGTTGCTTTCGACGCGCTCAACTACCGCGACCCGTATGAAGGTCTGGTACACGAGCTGAAGTCGGCCAACTACACGGTCGACGCCGAGGATGTCGGCAAGATGCTGTGGGTCGATACCGACGGCGTCACCATCACGCTGCCCACGATCGAAGGCATCGCCGGCCTGCGCATCGGCAATCTCGGTTCCTATGGCGCCGTGGGGATCACGGTGGCGCCGGGTGCCTCCGACATGGTCGAAGCCGCCGATGTCACCGCCGCCGACAACAAGGGCCTGGTCAACACCAAGGCCACGGCCGCTCGCGGCGATTACATCGAGATCGGTTACGGCGATGCCAATGGCTGGGGCGTGACCCGCAAGGTCGGCACCTGGGCGCGGGTGGCGTAATCGCCACCTGTCTCCCTGACTGAATCCCTCCGCGCGTGCGGTGGATGCAACCCTGAACAACCCGCCCCAAGGAGGGCAAGACAATGCAGAAGATCACCTCGCGCGCGATCGTCGGCGAGTTTTTCCTGGCGCTCGAAGCGCAGTCCGGCATGGAATGGATGAATCCCATTTCCATGTATTTCAAATCCGACCAGGCCATCGAGGAATATGGCTGGCTCGGCATGGCGCCCGCCATGAAGGAATGGCTTTCGGGCCGTTCCGTCAAGGAACTGCGCGAACTGTCGCAGAAGATCGCGAACCGGCATTATGAATCGACTCTTGCGGTCAAGCTGGCGGATGTCCGCCGCGACAAGACCGACCAGATCATGATGCGCGTCCGCGACCAGGCGCTGCGTGCCAATACGCACTGGGCCTCGCTGCTGTCAGCGCTGATCAATGCCGGCGCCACCACCGTGGGCTATGACGGCAAGTATCTGTTCGACACGACCCACGAAGAGGGCAAGTCCGGCACGCAGTCGAACCTGATCAGCGTCGATATCTCGGCGCTGCCGGTGTCGAGCCATGGCAGCGTCACGGTGCCGAGCGTGCCTGAAATGCAGGCTGTGATCCTGCAGGGTGTGCAGGCCATGTTCGGCTTCAAGGATGATGAAGGCGAACCGATGAACGAAGTGGCGCGCAATTTCATCATCAAGGTGCCGGTCTCGCTCTGGTCCATCGCCGAAGCGGCCTGTAATGCGCCGGTGCTGCAGCAGGGCGAAACCAACCTGATCCAGACCTTGCGCAGCCGCATCACCCTGACGCCGGTGGCGAATCCGCGCCTGACCTGGACCGACCGCATCGGCATCTTCCGCGCCGACGGGAATACCAAGGCGCTGATCCGCCAGGAAGAGACCGAGCTGCAATACAAGGCAATCGCCGAAGGTTCCGAACACGAATTCCTGAACGACGAATGGATGTTCGGCATCGACACCTGGCGCAACGTCGGCCCGGGCTTCTGGCAGCATTGCTGCCAAGTGGTGATGACCTGATCGCCGCTCCCGCCTGACTGAATGAACCGCGCGGCCATGACGGCTGCGCGGTTTTTTTTCGGCTCGAAAAGGAACTGCCATGAATAGCTACAAGATCACCGCGCCGCAGGGGTTGTCGTTGCCAGCCAATACTGCGATCCGCCTGACGGCCGAGCAGCTGTCGCGCCGCTTGCATCTGGTCACCGAGCTGAAGCGCCGCAAGGGTGTGTATGTCTCTGACCATGCTCTGGGTTTCAAGCTGGACGAAGAGATCGCCATCGACGCGGAGCTGCCGCCTATTCTGGCGCAACTGGTCTCGCCTATTGTCGACAAGGCTGCCGCCGACAAGGCCGTCGAGCGCAAGGCGATCGAGGAACTGGATGCTTTGCGTATCGCTGCCGATGATGCGACCCGCCAGGCTGCGGATCTCCGCGCCGTCGCGGATCAGAAAAAGGAACTTCTGACGACGGCCGAAGCCTCGGCCCGGCATCCCGATGCCGATGATGCGATCAGATCGACCGCCGGCATCGCCAAGACGGAATTCGAAACCGCCGACCGCGCCGCTGCCACCGCCGAACAAGAGGCAGCCAAAGCCAGTGCCGCGCTGCAGGAGGCGCTGCGCAAGGTCGAGGGCAGCCAGCCCAGCCTGTTCGGCCGGATCAAGTCTGCGCTGAAGCTGGGCTGATCCCATGGCGCTGGAAGACGCGGCGGACCTCGCGGTGTTTTACGACACCGACGAACATGCGACGGCGGCGACTTACACGCCGCCGTCCGGTTCGCCGCAGGCCTGCACCGTGATTTTCGACCGGCCCGGTCAGCAGATCGACATGGGTCAGGCGGGCTACGTCGCGCCAGCCTATGCCGCGCGGCTGCGCGCGGCCGAGATCACACCGAAACGCGGCGGCACCCTCACGGTGCTGGCCGTCGCCTATCGCATCGCCGTGGTCGAGCCGCTGCTCGACGGCGCCGAGTGGATGCTGCAGCTGGAAAGGCAGGTCTGAGATGTCCGATCCCTGCCGCGAACAGATCGTCGCCGCCGTGCTGGCGGCGCTGGATGGCATCACCGGCATCCGGGTGTTGCGCGAGGATATGGATCCGGCCGCCGCAGCGGAGTCCGGCGGCGACACCGAGGAATTTCCGCAGTATCGCATCTATGAAGCTGACGAATTTCCGCAGGTCGATTTCAGCGGCGAAGATGCGTTCCGGCTCGCCATCGATGTCGAGATCTGGGCCGACGGCGCCGATGGCGCGGCGGCGATGAAGGCGGTCGGCGGCTTTCGCGCACTGGCCGACCAGGCGCTGCTGGCCGATGTCACGCTGGGCGGCCTCGCCCGCAACCTGGAACTGTCCGACGAAGCGCCGCCGATGCGCGGCGCGCCGGGCGGCAACACCGTGCGCGCCACCTCGCGCCGCTACCTGGTCGATTACGCCACCCGCGAAGGCAATCCCTTCGCATTCGCCTGACGGCATTTGCCGTCCTTCATGGCCTTCGCATTCGCCTGATTTCAACTCACCCCTGACAGGAGCACGCCGCCATGGCCGACTACCGCTCGCGTAACCAGCTGATCCTCGCCGAGGTGGAAGCGACCCCCGGCACCGAGCAAACCCCGACGCCGGCGTCCAATGCCATCCGCGTGCGGCAGAACAACAGCTTCCAGCTCAACATGGAAAGCCTCGATACCGACCTGGTGCAGGGCGGCCTGGACGAATCCAAGCCGATCACCGGCGGCGGCGACACCCAGGTGCAGCTGCCGACCTACCTGACCGGCGCCGGTGGCAGCGGCGGCACCGCGCCCGATTACGGCGCGCTGCTGAAGGCCAGCGCCATGTCGGAAACCCTGGTCGCCTCGGCGGTGGAAGACACTGCGCAGGCCGGCGCCATCGGCAGTATCACGCTGCATGCCGGCGCCTCAGCCACCGCCAATTATTACCGCGGCATGGTGATCTCGCTGATCGCCGGCACTGGCGCAGGCCAGACCCGCGTGATTTCGGCCTATAACGGCACCACCAAGGTGGCCAGCGTCTATCCCGACTGGGATACCGCGCCGGATGCGACCACCGAATTCTCGATCCATGCCTGCGCGCTGTACCGCTCGGTGTCGACCGATACCAAGACGCTGACCCTGTGGAAATACATGCACCGCAACAATGCGGCCGAGAATTCCCGCCGCAAGCGCATGAAGGGCGGCGCCGGCAGTTTCCAGATCGGCCTGCAGCCGCGCCAGCTCGCCACGCTCGATTTCACCTTCCGCGGCCAGCTGGTGGCGGCGCCCGACGATGTGGCGAAACCGAGCGACCCGACCTATGCCGGCGCCGATCCGGTGCCCTTCATGGCGGCGCAGTCCTTCCTCGGCGGCGCCGAGATCAAGTTCTCGGAATTCAGCCTGGATATCGGCGCCAGCGTCGATCTGCCCGACGATCCGTCCGCCGCCTTCGGCTACGACGTGGCGGCCAATATCACCCGCCGAGCCTCGGGCGTGATCGTTCCGCAGATGCAGCTGCTGTCGACGCGCAACGCGGTGGCCGACTGGTTCGCCTCGACGTCGCAGCAGCTCTGGCTGAACTGGGGTCCTGCGGCGGGCAAGCGGATTTCGCTCTACCTGCCGGAGGTGACCTACAGCAGCAACGAGGAAGCCGATGTGCGCGGCTTCGGCGCCGAGCGCTGCGCCTTCCGCAGCACGGCGGCCGACGCGGCGCTGTTCCTCTGCGTGCACTGATTTTGCAGTCCGGCACGAAGCCGCCACACCAACCCAGTTTGTATAGCCCATGCCTGCAGCCGCCACACCAACCCTGCAGGCATGGGCTTCTGCTTTCACTGCTCAAAGGACTCCACCCATGACCATCCTGCTCAATCCCGCCGAGCCGGTGCGTTTCGTCGCGCCCGGCCAGGAGAAGACTCCCGAAGCCGAGCGCATCGTCTATCTGCTGAAGGCGCCGACGGTCTGGGACCGCATCGCGCATGAACGCGCGCTGAGCGAACGCGGCATCCGTCGCCATACCGTGCTGGACCTGCTCACCCGCGCCCGCCATGTTGCCGGCAAGGCGCTCGAGGCCAGACCTGGCAGCGCGCGGCAGTCGGTGCTGCAGGGCCTGGACGATTACGAGGCCGCCCTGCGCAAGCTGGCGGCGTCCGGCCATCTGCCGGAAAAGGCCCAGATGGCGGCGGTGGATGCGCTGCTGCAGATCGAGACGGCGATGGCCGGCGTCTTCGACCTGATCGCGCATCACGACCCGGTCTTCGCCACGATGCGCGCCGACAACCTGGTCTATGCCGAAGCCTCCGGCATTGCCGCGGCCCAGCGTTTCCTGACCGGCTGGCAGAACCTGCCGCTGGCGTTTTCCGCCACGGCCGAGGGCATCGATCCGGCGCTGCTGCTGCGCCTGCCGCGTGAGCATGTCATCGCCATCGGCCGCGAGGTCGAGCGGCTGCTGCTGCCGTCGGAGACGGAAAGAAAAAACTCATTCTCGCCGTCGTCTGGTGGCAACGGCCGGACTGGTTCGACGGCGGGGAAGACGCCACGCCGGACCAGCCGCTCGCAACCGACTGCTGGGACCTGAGCCAGTACGGCTGGCCCGAGCTGCGGGTGCATCCCGCGCATCTGGTGACGCCCGAGATCGCTGCGCTGCGGCCGCTCTGGGAGGCCTGGCGCGGCCGGCGGCTGGTGCAGCATCTGCCCGCCGGGCCGCGGCTGCTGAGCCTGCCGATGGGCCGCACGCCGCCGTTGCTGCCCTTCGCGGGATCGCTGGCCGACCAGCCGGCCTGCACGGTGGCGGCCTTCGAATGGATGGATGCCACCGCCGACCGGGTCGAGCGTGAAGGTTACCAGAGAGACGGGGAGGAGTAGCGCCATGCAAGATTACGCGCCGCGCCTCACGCAATCCGCAAACCTCGGCGCTTTCGTGCGCGCGCCGCTCGAGGAGCTGAAACGCGGCGTCACCGTCGCGGTGGCCGGCGGCACCGCCGGGCTGAAACAGGCTTTGCGCCGCCAGGTCGATGCGGCCGGGCTGGGCACCCGACTGGGCAATGCGATCGGCTCGGCCACCTATCCGCAGGGCAACCGCGCCAGTCTGCGCGCGGCCGGCACGATCTTTCCGCGCGGCGCGCAGGTCGAGCGGATCTTCACCGCCTTCAATGAAGGCGCCACGATCCGTCCGACCGGCCAGGGCACGGCCAGCTGGCTGGCGCTGCCGACCGACAATGTGCCGCCGCTCGGCGGGTCGCAGCGCATCTCGCCGGCGGCGGTGGAGGCCTATTACGGCCGGTCGCTGCGCTATGTCGCGCCGCCCTCGGGTCGCGGCCGCTTCGCCTTCCTGGTGATGGATTTCGTCGTGAAGGCGAAACGCGCCGGGCGCACCGGCCGCTATCGCACCGCCTCGCGCGGGCGCCTGGCGCAGGGCCGCCGGCGCGAGGATGCCGTGGCGATGTTCGTGCTGGTGCCGCAGGTGACGTTGCGCCAGCGCCTCGATTTCCGCCGCCTGGCCGAAGACTGGGCGGCGCGGATTCCCGACCTGATCGCGCGCGAACTGAGCGGAGGCTGAGCATGGCGAACCGCCGCAGCGCCTATACCTTCCGCCTGACCGCCGAGGGCCTGCAGGAACTCGAGCGCGATTTCACCAAATTCTTCGCCACCGTCGAGTCCGGCGCCGAGGCCTTCCAGAAATTCAAGAACCTGTCGCCGCAGCTGCGCGATGCCTTCGCCGCCGCCGACCAGGCGATGGCGCGCACGCGCAAGTCGCTGGCCGACACCGCCGCCGGCGGCGCGGTGCTGGATGAACTGACCGGCAAGCTGCAGGGCCTCACGGGCGAGGCCGGCGCGGTCGGCAGCGTGCTGGCCCGGCTCGGGCCGGCTGGCGCGGCGGCGGCGGCCGGCCTCGGCGGCATGGTGGCGGTGGCCAGCCAGGCCAATGCCGCCATCGGCGCCAAGGAAAAGGGACTGCGCCAGCTCACCGGCGTGCTGCAGGCGACCGGCTACCAGGCCGGCGTCACGTCGCAGGAAATCGCCGCGCTGGCCAAGGAGCTGGAAGACAGCACCGGCGCCACCGAGGAGAATGTGCTGGCGGCGGCCAGGGTGCTGTCGACCTTCCGCGGCGTCGGCGCCGAGAGTTTCGGCCAGACCATCCGGCTCGCGCAGGACATGGCCGAGGTGTTCGGCGGCGATGTGCGCAGCAACACCGAGCTGCTTGGCCGCGCGCTGGCAAAACTCGCCGGCGGCGAGGTCGAGGGGCTGGGCCGCAGCTTCGGCTTCCTCGGCAGCACGACCCTGACGGCGATCGAGCAGCTGGCGAAAACCGGCCAGACCGCCGAGGCGCAGCGCGTCTTCCTGGAACGGCTGCGCGACACCGTCGGCGGCCAGGGCGGGCTCGGCCGCGGCGGCCTGTCGGGCGAGATCAAGGGGTTGGGCGACGACTGGGGCGACCTGCTGCAGCGGCTTGGCCGCACCGACGGCGTGGTCAAGCAGGCCATCGCCTCGCTGCGCGGCTTCGTGCAGGAACTCGACCGGAATCTCTCCCCCGATGGCCGCGTCGCCGATATCGATCGCCGGCTCGGTCAGCTGTCGGTTCTCGGCCGGCGCTGGAACACGCCGGGCGCCGATCGCCTGCGCGGCGAGCGCGCCGAGATCCTGGCAGGCCAGTCAGATCAGGCGATGGCGGCGACCGCCGAAGCGGTGCGCGCCGATGAGGGCCGCCGCGCGGCTGCTGCCGAAGATGCGCTGGCCAAAGACGCCGAGCGCCGGCGAATCTTAAGCGAGATCACCCGGGAGCTGGATCGCCAGCTGCAGCTGTCCGGCCAGTCGGCCGAGGCCCGCGAGCGCGGCCTGGCCGCCGACCAGGCCGAGGCCAAGCTGCGCCAGCAGATGGCCAATCCGCGCGCCGAAGATGTCGCTGCGGTACGCGCTGCTGCCGAAGCTGCCGTGGCGCGCAGCCAGGCGACCGAGAAGCAGCTCAAGCTGCAGAAAGACCTGGCCAAGGCCGCCGCCGACGATGCCGCGCAGCAGGACAGGGACCGTGAGGCGGCGCGTAAGCGCGGCGCCGAGATCATTGCCGCCGACAAAAAGCGCGAGCAGTCGCTGGATGGTTATATCCGCGGCCTGGAGCAGGCCGCCACGCTGGACGCGCAGTCTGCCACCGACAAGAAGGTGCAGGCCGCGCTGATCGAGGCGCAGAACAAGCTGCTGGATGAGCAGGGCAACAAGCTGCGCAGCCTGAGCGATGCGGAAAAGGCGCGGATCGAGTCGGCGGTGCGCCAGGCCGAGGCCTATGAGAAGCAGCGCGAGGCGGCCGAAAAGGCCGCGCGCGAGCTGGAGCGCCAGATCGAGAAAGGCACGGATCGCGGCGTCGAAAAGGCCGCCGACCTGCTCTACGACACTTTCGAAGGCGAGATCACCGATGTCGGCGAGCTGCTGCGCAAGACGCTGCATCGTGCCGCCGCCGAAGCGATGGCGGAAATGGTGCTTCGCCCGCTGATCCAGCCGGTGGTGAGCTGGGGTGTGCAGGCCATGCAGGGCCTGGGCTTCGGTGGCGGCGGTGGCGGCGGTGGTGTCGGCGGGCAAGTTGCCGGCACTGCAAATGGCGGCGGCGGTTTCGGCATCGGCAACCTGTCGTCGTTCAGCAACCTGATGCCGTCGAGCTGGACCGGCGGTCTCAGCAGCAGTATCAACGCCTTCGGCGCCAGCTATCTCGGCCTCAATGGCGCCGGCGCCGCGCAGGCCGCCGCCAGCACCTACGGTATCTCGGCCGGCCAGGCCGCCGCGCTCAGCAACAGCGGCGCGCTCGGCAGCACGGCCTCGCTATCCGGCATCCTCGGCGCCGCCGGCCTCGGCTTTGCCGGCGGCTCGCTGCTGGCCAGCCTGACCGGCGGCAATCCGACCGGCGGCGGTATCGGCGGCGGCCTTGGCGCCGGGGCCGGCTTCCTGATCGGCGGCCCGATTGGCGCGGTGATCGGCGGCGCCGCCGGCGGTCTGCTCGGCGGCATGTTCGGCGGCAAGAAGAAGCGCGCACCCGTGCCGTCGGGCACCACCTCGATCCTTGCCAGCGATAACCGTTTCAGCGTCGGCGCGACGGTGGCGGAGAATGCCGATCCGAATGTCACGCTGTCGGTCGCCACCCAGGTGGTGGCGGCCCTCAACCAGGTGGTCGAGCGGTTCGGCCTGCTGGCGACCGGCGGCACCACGATCGGCCAGGGCGCCTCGACCGGCCCCAACAATATCAACGACAGTTTCGGCGTTCTGGTGGCGACCGGCGGGCTGAGTTCGCCCGATGCCGATATCCAGAAAATCCTGCGCAAGTCGATCGGCGAATCGTTCGAAACCGCCGTCAGGAACCTGGAATTCGGCGAGCTGTTCAAGAACATCGCCGAGCTGCAGCGCCCGGCGAACCAGCTGCGTGACAGTTTCGAGGCGCTGGGCAAGCAGTTCGATGAGGTGGTGCAGAAGTCCGAGTCCTTCGACCTGTCGATCGCGCGGCTGCGCGAGGGTGCGGCGGCGAACGAGAACCAGAATCTGGATCTCGCCATTCAGCAGATCGTCAATCCGCTGCAATACGCGCTCGATCGCCAGGCCGAAACCGAGCAGGCCCGGCTGGAGTATATCGAGAAGATCGGTGGCGACATCGCCAAGGCCGAACGGCTCAACATGCTGGAGCGCGCCCGCATCATCGAACAGGCTGGCGCCGGTCTGAACAGCTGGCTGCAGGGCCAGCTGCTGGGCAATACCAGCACGCTGACCGGCACGGCCCGCCTGAGTGAGGCGCAGTCGCAGTTCGGCGCCGCGGTGACGGCCGCGCGGGAGGGCCGCGGCGGCACGGCAGCGGTGACGCAGCTGGGCGAGGTGATCCTGTCGCTGGGCCAGCAGCTGTATGGCGGCACCGCACAGGCGGCGGCGCTGGAAAGCATGGTGCGCAGCACGATTTCCAGCCTCGGGCGGGATCTCGGCCTGCCTGGGTTTGCCACCGGCGGCAGTTTCACGGTCGGCGCGCCCAATATGGGCTTCGGCGGCGTGGATGCCACGCTGGTGCGCTTCCGCGCCAACCAGGGCGAGACGGTGACGGTGACGCCGGCCGGCATGTCCGGCGGCGCCAGCAGCGCCGACATCGGCGAGCTGGCGATCCAGCTGGGCCAGCTGAATGCCAATCTTGAAACGCTGGTGCGGCTGACCGGCCAGCAGGGCGAGGGGCTGCGCGGGCTGCGCAACCTGGTCGAGCTGCAGATGAACCAGCTGCTGGCGCAGCGCCATTCGCCGAAGGCGGCCTGATGTATATCCCCGGCGAAATCCTCTGTCCCGGCGTCCTGCTGCCGCTCGGCGTGCTGCCGGCGGATCGCAATTTCGGCGTGGCCGACCCCTTCGCGGCGCTCGATCCGGCCGATACCGACCTGACTTACCTGGTCGAGCTGGCCGCCTTCGATCCTGAACAGACCGGCGGCTGGTTCGCGCCGCCGGCGCCGGTCGGTACGCTCGGCATCGGCTCATTCGAATACCGCTATCTCGGCTCGGAGCGGCCGGTGTATCTCGGCGATGGCCACAACTACATTTCACTGCCGGGCGACACGCCGGCCAACACGCCGTTCCGCTCGGTGCTCGATCCGGCCTACAGCCTGGCGGCGCGGCTCGGCAGTCCGTCCGATCCGATGGGCGCGGCCCAGGTCGATATCGGCAATCTCGGCATCAACAACGGCGATGCCCATTACGACGATCTGCTGCGCTGCGCCTTCGGCGGGCGTCCGGTGCAAGTCAAGGTCGGCAAGGCGAGCTGGTCCTACAACAGCTTTGCCACCGCGCTGTTCGGCATCGCCCTGGCGCCGCGCGACGGCGAGATGCGCATCAATCTGGGCATCACCACCATCCTGTCGCTGCTGGAGGCGCCGATCGAGCGCCGCTACTGGGCCGGCACCGGCGGCGCCGAGGGCACCGCGGAACTGGCCGGCCGCGCGATCCCGATCCTCTGGGGCTATGGCCGCAGCCTGCCCGGCATCCTGGAAGATCCGGTGACCAACATCTGGCGATTTGCAGAAAGCCTCGGCGACATGACCAATGCGCGCGACCGTGGCGTCAGCGGTTTTCTTGGTGGCATCGACTATGCCAGCCATGCCGCGCTGGCGGCGGCCAGCGTGCCGTCCGGCCACTGGGCCACCTGTATCGCCGAAGGCCGCGCGCGCTTCGGCAGCCCGGTCACGCTGCCGACCATCGATGCCGAGGGCGCGGCGGATCCGGGCAACCTCGCCGGCGATATCGCGCTGCATATCGCGCGGCACCGGCTTGGCGGCGCGCGCAACCTGAACGACGCGCGGCTGGATCCCGGTGCCTTCGCCAGGCTCGACCTGCTGCGGCCCTGGGAAACCGGGCTCTATATCGATGGCGCGGTGACCGGCCGGCAGGCCCTGGACCGGCTGATGCGCGATGTCGGTGCGGCGCTGGTGGCAACACGCGCTGGCCAGCTGTCCTGCGTGCCCTATGCCTTGCCCGGCCCTGCGCCGGCCGAGATTACCGCCGCCGATATCGACACCGACGGCGTCACGCCGGTGCGGATCGCGCCGGCCAAGCGTGTGACCGTGACCTATGCGCCGCGCCTGCGCCCGCTCGGCGGCGGCGAGATGCCCGACAGTGTCGCCGCCGCCGAGCGTCTCGATCTCGCGGCCGTGGCGCAATACGCGGTCGACACGCGCAGCCCGCCGGATTCCGACGCGGTGGAAGTCGCGATCGCCACGGGGTTGCGCCACAGCGCCGACGCGGTGGCGCTGGCCGATCTCGCTGGTGGGCTGCTCTCGCGCTTCACGCATTTCTACACGCTGCCTTTGCTCGGTCGGCCGTTCCTGCACTGGCTCGGCGATGCGCGGAGGCTGACCTACAACCGCTTCGGCACCGAAGATGGCCTCGACTGCATCGTGGTGGGTCTGACCGAAAGCAACGATGGCGGCAACCAGCTGGTCCTCTGGGGTCCGCGCGGGCGCTGATTTTTTTCGCGGCGCCACTGGCCGCCCCGCCAACCCCAGTGTCGCCGCGAAGTGTAAGAGGTTCCGATGGCTCAGGCTGATAACATCCTGCTGGCGACGCGGGCGCGCATGGAAGGTGCCGTCTGGCAGAGCGGGCCGTTCGCGCCGGCGGCGCCGCCGGCCAACCTGCTGCGCAACGAGCCGAGCGACCTGCTGATCTGGACCGATCTGACGCAGACCTGGCTGACCGGAACGATTGCGGTTGCCAAAACTTTCCGCATGGCCTGGCTCGGCTATCTCGGCTGCACCGATGCCGCCACCTGGCGGGTGATCCTGCGCAATGGCGGCGTCGAGGTTTACGACAGCGGTGCGCTCGACTGCGTGCCGAGCGGCGAGGATATCGCGCTGCCGCATCGCAAGAACCGGCGGCACTGCCTGCATATGCTGCCGGCAGCGGTCACCGCCGATGAATGGGAGATCGAGGTCGATGATGCGGCCAATCCGGCCGGCGTGCTGTATCTCGGCCAGCTGATCCTGGACGATCCCTTCCAGCCGCAGCGCAACCGCAGCTATGGCGCCACCGTGCCCAGCCTGGTCGATCCGAGCCGGATCCCGACCGCCGCGCCCGGCCAGCGCCCGCCGCTCAATCGTGCGCCCTACGACGTGGCGCAGTTCGAGCTGCGCTGGGGCAGTAGGGCCGAAATGGTCGGCGAGCTGCGCAACCTGCTGGAATTCACCGGCACCACCAAGCCGGTGCTGGCGGTGCTGGAGCCGGGCGCGACCGAATACCGCGAGCGCATGATGATCTACGGGCTGCTCGACCAGCTGCCCGGCTTCAACAATGCCCATTTCAACATTTTCCAGGCCGCCTTCCGCATCGAGGAGCTGATCCCGTGATCTATGACCGCCTGCATGTGCTGACTTCCACGCCGGGCACCGGCGCCTATACGGTGTCGGGCACCGCCACCAACCGGCTGTCGCTCGATGACGCGCTGGACGCTGCCGGCGTCACCAGGGCCGGCGCGAAACTGCTGCTCTGGGTGCTGCCCGACGACAGCGCCGGCAGCGACGATTTCGAATATGGCGAATACACTTATGACGGCACCAGCCAGCTGGCGCGGACCCGCATCATCCGCTCCAGCAACAGCGATGCGGCGGTCAGCTGGGGCGCCACGCAGCGCAACATCGTCTCGGCGCCGAACGCGGCCATGCTGCGCCGCCTGCTCGATATCGTGTTCTGCCGCACTGTCGGCGGCACCGCCAATGCCATCACGCTGACGCCGGACGCGCCGGTCGGCGAGCGGCTGGCCAACCGGCTTTACCTGTTCGTGCCCGCCGCCACCAACACCGGTGCAACGCAGGCCAATCCCTCCGGTCTGGGGCTGGAGGATGTGGAATTCGGCGGCCTGGCGCTGTCCGGCGGCGAGATCGTCAATGGCCGCCTGACCGGACTGCTGGACATGGGCAGCGGCAACGGCTTCGAACTGATCCAGCTGGCCGCGGTGACCGAGCTGCCCGGCGCGGTGGTCTTTTCGGGCCAGCAGACGCCGGCGCAGATCACGGCAACCCAGAACGATTATGCGCCGACCGGGCTGTCCACCGCTGCCGCGCTGCGGCTCAGCAGCGATGCGGCGCGCAGCATCACCGGCCTGGCCGGCGGCCGCGCCGGCCGGCGCATGGCGCTGCACAATGTCGGCAGCTATGCCATCACGCTGGCCGAGCAGGATGCCGGCAGCGCGGCGGCCAACCGCTTCGCCTTCCGCCAGGTGCTGCTGCCCGGCGCCAGCATCGAGGTTGAATACGATGCCACCAGCCAGCGCTGGCGTGCCATCGGCAAGGCGGTTGGCGGTTCGCTGCTGGCGGTCAAGGTGTTCGGCTATCCGACGAATTTCAGCGACAGTTTCACCACGGCCTTCGCCAGCAACAACCGCCTGACGCTGGGCGCCGGCGCACCGGCCCAGGCGATCGACATCGACGGCACGGCCTGGCGCCTGACCACCACCGGCACGCTGCCGGCACCGCTGCAGACCGGCACGGATTATTACATCAAGTCGGTGCCGACCTCTTCGACGGTGACGCTGTGTGCGACGCCGGGCGGCGCGGAGATCGTGCTGACCAGCAATGGCAGCGGCACGCATACCATCGCGCCGCTGGGCACCTATACCAAGAATCCCGAGGCCGGCGCGATCGAGGTCGAGGTGGTCGGTGGCGGCGGCAGCGGTGGCGGCTCGGTCGGCGGCGGCTTCGGCGGCCAGGGCGGCGCCGGCGGCGGCGCGGCAAGGAAGCGCATCGCCAACGATAATGTCGGCGCCACCGAAACGGTGACGGTTGGCCCGGGCGGTGCCGCGCCATCGGCTGGCGCAAATTCTGGCAACGCCGGCAGCACATCTTCCTTCGGCGCGCACTGCTCCGCCACCGGAGGTGATGGTGGCGCGGCCGGCGCCACGCAGAATCCGAATGCCGGCGGCATCGGTGCCGGCGGCGACGACAACATGCGCGGCCAGGGCGGTGGCGTCGGCACCCGTGACGGCAGCAATGCCTCGGCCGCGGGGCCGGGCGGGTCCTCTCCCATGGGCGGCGGCGGCGGCGCGGCGGGCAACGGAAACGGCGGCCGCGGCGGCGCCTATGGCGGCGGCGGCGGTGGCGCGGGTGCGGTCGGCAGTTCGGCGGGCGGCCGCGGCTACGGCGGCATGGTCAAGATCAGGGAGTATGCATGATGCAGGCGCTTGTCGATCCGCGCGACGGACGGATTTTCCAGCTGGCCGAAACCGGCTTCCCGGTGGCGCCGCCGCTGGCCTGGGTGGAGGCGCCCGAGGGCGTGACCGAACGCCATGTCTATCTCGACGGCGTGTTCGCGCCGCCGCCGGGTCCCGATACGACAATGTTGCGCGCGATGGTGAATGCCGAACGCGACCGTCGCACGGCGGCGGGTTTTACCTTCGGCGGTGTGCAGTACCAGGCCCGGCCCATCGATGTGCAGAACATCACCGGCGCCGGCGCGCTGGCCGGGCTGGCGCTGTTCGGCGGCGCGCAGGCCGGCGACTACCGCTGGCACGGCGGCAGCGAGGATTTCCAGTGGATCGCCGAAGACGACAGCCGCGTGTCGATGGATGCGCCGACCTGCTTCGCCTTCGCCAAGGCAGCGATGGCGCATGTCTCGGCGCATGTCTTTGCCGGTAACAGCATCAAGGCGCTGCTCGGAACACCGGCCGAACCGGCCGATATCGCCGACGACACGCTCTGGCCCTAAGTCCCACCGCGTCACATTCACGTTCGAAGGGAGAATGCCATGCGTCGATCTGCGATCGCGGCCGGGCTGCTATGCCTGGCTGTCGCCTTGCCGGGTGTCGCGCAACAACCGCCGCAGCCCGCCGTGGTCTGCGGCCCGCGCACCGCGCTGCTCGAGGCGCTGGAGCGGCAGTTCGGCGAGGTGCCGCGTGCCGCCGGCCGCCTGCAGGGCGCACCCCTGCCGCTGATCGCGGAACTGGTGGTGGCGGCCGACGGCAGCTGGACCCTGATCACCACCGACCCGTCCGGCCGCAGCTGCATCCAGATCGGCGGCGCCATGTGGACCGAGCGGGATGCGCCGGACGCGGCGCCGGCGGGGCGGGGCGGACGATGATGGAGCGGCTGCTGGCCTCGATCTGGAACGGCCTGCCGGCCTCGGTGCAATGGCTGGCGGCGCTCGCCGTGGCGGCGGCGCTGACCCGGCTGGCCTGGCATGGCGAGCAGGTGCGCCGCCACAAGCGCGACTGCCTGAGCTGGCTGCTGCTGTACGAACTGGTGACGGCCGCCGCCATGGCGATCGTCGGCGGCGGGGTGAGCGAGTATTTCGATCTCAAGCCGCTGGTCGCGGCGGGCGTGACGGTGATCCTGGCCTGGTTCGGTTTTACCGGCGTGCAGGTGCTGTTCGTGCGCGCGCTGCAGAAACGCGGCGTGCTGCCGCCCGACCCGCCGGTCAATCCCCCCGGCAATCCGTCCAACCTGTGAGGCCATCATGCCGCAATTCGGTGCGCGCTCGATCGAGCGCCTGAATACCTGTCACCCCGATCTGCAGCGCGTGCTGCGCGCTGCCATCGCCGACGGTCCGGATTTCACCGTGCTGTGCGGCCATCGCGGCAAGGCCGAACAGGACGAGGCCTGCGCGAAGGGGCTGAGCAAGACGCCGTTCCCGACCAGCCGGCATAACAGCCTGCCGTCGCTGGCCGTCGACATCGCGCCGTATCCGATCGACTGGAACGATTATGCCCGCTTCCGCGCGCTGGCCGACCATGTGATGGCGACGGCGGCGCGGCTGGGCGTGCGGCTGCGCTGGGGCGGCGACTGGGATGGCGACGGAAAAACGCGCCACGACGGCGACGCCGACGAAAAATTCGTCGACCTGCCGCATTTCGAGCTGAGGGGGTAGGCCATGGAGTGGAAGGATCTCGGCGCGATCGTCGGCAAGGCGGCGCCGCTGCTGGGCAGCATCCTGACCGGCAATGTGCCGGGCGCGGTGCTCGCCGGCGCGCAAATTCTCGGCTCGGTCTTCGGCACCGAGGCGTCGCCCGATGCGATTCACAAAGCGGTGGCGGCCGATCCGCAGGCGGCCGTCAAGCTGGCCGAGATCGAGGCGAACAACCGCACCGAACTGCAGCGGCTGCTGGTGACGGCGGAAGCCAACCGGCTGGCGGCGGAAACCGCGCAATACCGCATCGAGGTGGACGATCGCCAGGGTGCGCGGCAGCGCGAGATCGCCACCGGCAGCAGGATGCCGGCGGTGCTGTCGATTTTTCTCGTGCTGGGGTTTTTCGCCGTGCTGGGCGCTATGCTGTCGGGGATGGCGATCATCCCGAAGGAATACGAGCTGATGGTGGGGCAGCTGATCGGCACGCTGCAATCGGCGGTGGCCGCCGCGATCGCCTATTACATCGGCTCGACCAAGGGCAGTTCCGACAAGAACAACATCATCCGCGGCCTGGCCGACGCAAAATCCTGATCCCGCCGGCGTTGAGACGCCGCCGGCGCTGATGGTCTGGCCGGCCTAACCGGCCATGCCCGTCTCGGGCGTTTCCTCCCACAACTCGCCCCGTCCTGCCGGCCGGTACGGGTCGCGCAGGGCGGGGCTTTTTTTATGGCGTCTTGTCGCCTGCTGGCTGCTGGATAACCCTGATAGAGGCGCTGAAGCGCGGCGCCGGCGGCATCATGCCGAGCATTCTGGTGTAGTGGTCTTCTATGCGAAGCAACTCGGCATCTCCGTCCACCGGCGCCGCGGCCTGCCGTAATTCGAGCAGCCGCAGCAGCCGTCGTCCGAGGTAGACCGTCGCCAGCGTCATATCCTTGGTAAACATCGCATCGCCGGCTTCCCAGGGTCCGCCGTTGCGAGCGAACTGCTGGTTCATCAGGTTTTCGATCGAGGGTGGCAGAGTTTCGTCAAAATGCCCGCCCCTCTTGTTGCCGACACTGAACATCATGGCAAGCCGACTGATCTTCCTGGCGGTGGCGGGGTCGTAATAGAAGGGCGTTTGCAGCCAGTCCTCGACATCCCACGCGATCCAGTTTTCGAAAGGCTGGATGCTCCAGCTGGCGCCCGCCGCGACCGGCCCAAGAGCGATCGCGCCGGCCGGCATCGTTACTTCCGCGGGTTCAGGTGGATAAGAATAGATACGCAGCGCGACCTTCTGCCTGCGTGCCAGCCGGATCAGCAACGGATTATAGGTCGGATGATCAGGCCGGCCGGGCACGAAAGCCATCAGCGCGCGAAGTTGCCCATTCAAGGTCCACAGCAGCCCTTCCATCGACTCATCGGCGAAGTAGGTGACCAGCACCGTTTCCAACGCGTCGACTGCTTTACCAAGCTGGGCTATCTGTTGCGATACCGTGAGTGTTCCCATCCCGCCCTCTCAGGTCGAATGCGGTTTCAGCAGATGCGGCTGCAGCGCGCTGGCCATCGCCTCGCGCAGCTGGCGCAGCATGACGTCATCCAGCGGCGCGATCATTGCTACGAAGCGGCGGAAGGCCTCGGCTTCGTCCGCCTCGCGGAATCCATAGACGGTGATCTGCTCGGGGAAAATCTGTTTCGACCAGGTGCGATGGTGATCCAGACTGCTGCGTCCGATGCTGCGGATCGCGAGCCAGGTGGCGTAACAGTCCAGTGCGGTCCAGACCGGCGTCCTGGGCCGCGCGATCTCGACCTGGTGGCAAAAATCGCGCGCGATCAGCTTCTGCTGCGTTCGCGTCGGGCCGGGCATTACAGCAGGCCCTGCTGGCCGGGCGGCGGGTCCGGCAGGACGATCAGCCTGTCTTCGGACAGCGGCCGCGCCAGCTGCAGCGCCTCATCGGTCGGCGCTTCCAGCCAGGCCTGCTGGCTGGCGCGATCGGGCAGGATCACCGGCATGGCCTTGGGATGGATCGGTGCCACCACGCCGTTCGGGTCGCAGGTGAGGAAGGCATAGAGCAGGTGGTCGCCCTTGATCGGCGCCTTCTTCGTGCCGCGCGTGCCGCTCCAGGGCCGCCAGATCCCGGCGAAGCAGGCCGGCGATCCATCGGCCATGGCGAACCAGTGCTGGCGCTTCGGCCGTTCGACCGTCCATTCCGAGAAGCTGGTGAAGGGCACCAGGCAGCGCTGCGCCGGCTTCAGCCAGCCGCGCCAGTAACTGCTCTGCAGGTTGCGCACATTGGTGACCGGCGGGCCGTTCACATTCGGTGGCGGCGGAAAGCCCCAGCGCATGGCCGTGAGCTGCAGCGCGGCATCGTCGTCGGCGGTCGGCGCGCGCCGGCGGATCACCAGGCCTTCGTAATCGGGATAGATGTCGGCCGGCATGTTGTCGAAGCGGAGACGGGTTTCGGAAAATTCCTCGAAACCGTAGATCTCGCGGCCCAGCCCGCCCTTGCGGATATCGTTGCGGTAGTGGTTGCACATGACCGGAACAAATACGGTCTGGTAGCGCCAATTTCTACAGGATGATTTTCTTAGTCCCGCAGCGCGTTAGGACAGGCTTCCGGAGCCGATGGTGTAGCCCAGCAGGTGCGGCGCCAGAGCCAGGGCGGCTGGCGCGCATCATCGGCCCAGAGACCGCGGCCGGCGCTGCGGGCTTCCTCCGCGGCGGCCAGGCTGGCTGGGTCGCGAATCCACTCCGGCCGCTCGGCCGGCCAGGCGAGACCGTCGCGCAGCAGCGCGCGATGCACCGGCCGCGCACCATCCACATAGACATGGCAGACCAGCCGGCCAAAACGGTCGGCCTCGAAACAGTCGGCCAGGACGTCGCGATCGAGCACCAGAGCGCGCAGGGCCGCGCCGGCTTCGCGGCCCATCGGCTGGCCCGGGCGCTCGGCGCCATGCCGGGTTTCGGGTGCGTCGATATCCGACAGGCGGATGCGCCAGCGCGCCGGCTGCGCGCCGGTGCCGCGCAGGGTCAGCGTGTCGCCGTCTTCCACCGCGATCACCGTGCCGCGCAGCTGCAGGTCGCCGCGCCATGCGGGTGGCGCGGCGGGGGCGCAGGCGGCGAGCAGCAGCGCAGCGCCGAGCGCGAAAAGCCGTGTGGAATAACGTGTGTGACTCTGTGCCATTTTCAGGCCCGTTCCGGCCAAATGTTCCGCAGCAGAGTAGAATATTTTCAATGGTTTCTTGTAGCGGGCGGTGCGTTTACACCGAGGATGTCGGCGGTTCAATCCCGTCACCGCCCACCATTTTTTAGGCCTCACGCCGATTTGGCGACAATTTGGCGACAAAACTCCGGGCTGTCAAACAGTGCGGAATCATGGAGCAACAAAAGCGTGTGGCTTTGGTTTGCGGGGGGCTAGTGAACAGCCAGCTGCAGCCTGAGGCGCGGCCAGCGTTCGAGCCACCGCTTCTGGTCTAAGCGATTCACCACCACGGTTTGGCGTTCACCGGCAAATGCCGGCGTCGGCTTGATCACGAGATCGAACAGATCGTCTAGGCCGAAAGGCGCCAGGATCTCTATCCCGCTCGCTCCCAATCGGACCCCAACGGCCGTGGCCGTCTCAGGCCAGTGCCGCATGGCATCCATTGTCGAGGTATAGGGTTGGTCTCGGTTGACCTTGTGCATGCGGCCCTGGTTTTTGACTGACCAGGGGATGTCGGGGGCATTGCGGCGCAGTTGGGCCTCTAGAAGCTTATCAGCGGCCTCTGTGCCGCCTTCTGGGCCGAACCAAGCGACGTCTACATCGCCGCTGAGGGCGCCGGGCTTGAAGCCGTGGCAATGGTCCCAGACCAGGCTACGGACAAAGCCGGCACCCACCCAGCAATCTGGCCAGCTCATATACGACACTATGCGCAGAATATGCATGCGGGTGTCGTCGGCTTGGAGAAGGGTGATGAGGGTCTGTCGATGGTCGGAGGGGGGGATTCATAGCGTTGAAATGACGGCATCCGGGACGCAGAAAAGTAAAACGGTTGGCTTGAATATAGCCTGTGCTCGGAATGCCAGTCCTCAGGCAGATGCTGGTGTGTTGGCAGCCTTAAGGTATTGAAAAATCACAATAGGCATATAGTCCGATACAGGACTTATTGTTGAAAATAGTCTGAAATAATACTATTTTCTATCATAAGCCAAGTGAGGAGAGTGATATGGAGAGGCGAGCGACCGCTGCCCCCCAGCTCAATCGAAAAGGCCTATCTGGGCCTGCCCTGCGCACGTTCTTTAAGATTGCTGAAGCCTGGGATTTGTCTGCAGAGCAGCAAATGACGCTGCTCGGCCAGACGACACGCTCGACCTTTTTCAGTTGGAAGAAGGATCCCAATGTCACGTTGTCAAAAGATACGCTTGAGCGGATCTCTTACATTCTCGGCATCTACAAAGCTCTACAGATCTTGTTGCCTGACGAGAAGGCGGCCGATGCCTGGGTAAAACGCCCTAATGCAGCACCGTATTTCGGTGGCCGCTCGGCGCTCGACCGTATGCTGTCTGGCCAGGTCGCAGATCTCTTCGTCGTGCGCCAGTATGTCGATGCGCAGCGAGGTGGCTGGTCGTAATGGTGGTCGCAAGCCGCATCAACTGGAAGCCGAGTTGGCGAATCATCCCAAGTCGTTTCCCCCCAATTCAGCTTTTTGAGCGCGTAACTGATGCCGCCGACTTAGAAGCAGTGATCGAGCTCGAAAGCATGACCAATCCCCGTCTGCGCGATGAGGTTGGCGACATACAGCTTGTACCGCCTGATGAGCGTGTGAGCGGCCCTGGCTCAAGCATCATCATGGCTGCTTTCACACATCTAAACCCAGATGGCAGCCGTTTCACAGACGGCACCTATGGCGTCTTCTATGCGGCCAATGATCTAGAGACAGCTATCGCTGAAACCAAGCATCACCGCGAAGCGTTTATGCGCGCTACCAACGAGCCGCGCATGGAGCTCGATATGCGCGTCTATCTTATTGACGTGCAGGCCGATTATCACGACATCCGTGGCCGGCAAGATGAGCTGTCGCTTGTCTATGATTTGTCAAATTATGCTGCGAGCCAGCACTTTTCGGCAGAGCTGCGCGCGGCTGGATCTAATGGGATAGTCTATAGCAGTGTTCGCCGTGATGGCGGCGAATGCATCGCAGCATTTCGCACATTTGGCCTGACAAACGTGCGACAAGAGCGGCATCTTTGCTATATCTGGGATGGCGCTGCGATATCTATGGTTTATGAAAAGAAAGTGCTGTCTGCCTGAATGCATTTATTTAAGCTCAGCAGCATCGTGAACCTTTGATATACTAAGGCCGCTTGCGGGCTTTTTAGGTACCAGCATAACCACATCCAAAATTTAGCGTCGCAGTCGCCTTCACTCGATAGGAGGAAGTCATGCGGTCACGCAATCAGCCGGCATCAACCGACGCGCCACGCCTCATGGGTCTTGCCGAACTCGCCAACTATCTAGGCGTAAAGCCAGCCGCCCTGCCGAAGCTGATCACGACATTCAAGAAAATACATTTCCCCCAACCCCTGCCACAGTTCGGCCTATACGATCGAAAAGTCATAGACCTGTGGTTAGATCGGCTAAGCGGCATCACGACGGACGGTAGGTTTGGCTTTCATCCGCCTGAATATTTCAGAATTGGCAGCCCATTTGCGCCAGTTAAGCGCGCGGCCGGCGCAATACGAGAGCGGGCAAGCACAAACCCCTATACGGTGGCCGAGGCTATCGACAGCTACGCTGCCTATACCAGAGAGCATACGACATCTATTACGCGCGTTCAGTGGGTCTCTAATGCGACCATCCTGCCGCATTTCGGCCATCGCACTGTCGATAGCCTGAACCCAGCAGAAATACGCGCCTGGCATGAGGCGATTGCAAAAAGCCCAAAGGTGAAGCGCGTAGGCTTCGGCCAGGCTCGCGCCTACTGTGACCCACCCAAAACACCAGAAGAGATACGTCGCCGAAAAATGACCGCTAATGGCCATCTCATGGTCTTAAAGGCAGCACTGAACCTGGCTTTCAGAGAAGGCAAGGTCACGTCAGATGCACCATGGCGTGCAGTGCCGGCATTTAAGAATGTTCACAACGCGCATGCGCGGTATCTGACGGTCGAAGAATGCCAGCGGCTCATACCGCTTCTGGCGCCAGACTTTAGAGATCTTGCCAGGGCAGCTATCTATACTGGCGCGCGCTTGATGGAGCTGACGTGTCTGGTTGCCTCAGATTTCAATGAAGAGGCTGGTACGGTGCATTTTAAGCCAGGCAAAAATCGCACTGGTCGTCATGTCATTCTAAATGACGAGGGTGCTCGGTTCTTCGCATCGCGTACAGAGAATTTACATAAGAGCGATTTGATCTTCAGGCGCGGCGATGGCGAGAAGTGGCGGCCGACAGATGCTTCGCATAGATTGTTGCGACCGGTCGAGGTCGCAGGCTTGGATCATATTACCTTTCATTCATTTCGTCACACCTACGCATCAATGATGATTCAGGCCGGTGCTTCGATTTCTGCCGTGGCGAAGAATCTGGGCCACAAACAAACGGAGATCTGCGAACGCTATTACGCGCATCTGCGACCTTCGTTTGTGGCAAGCGAGATACGGGGTAAAATGCCGTCTCTCAACCTGTCAGAGGGCACAGTACAGAGCGGCACATAACTGCAATCAGCACAGGGCTGCCGAGGGCGGCATCTGAAAAATAGAAAAATCTACTGGTACGGATGAAATCTGAATTCTCTACTGAGTGAGAATCTACTGAGTTCAGGCGTAAGCCTTCTATTGGCTTGCTGCGGCGGGTCCGCTTTGCTGTGCGGCCAGGCATGACGGCTTTGAATACGATTTTATGCAAGAAATCCCCGTTTTGATTTGAGCGTATGATGCTATCGTCGTCTCGTTGCAGCTCTGGCAGGCATGCAATAGCGGGGGGTACATGGCACAGATTAGGATGTCGCGCTTGCGGCTCAGTGGTCCATATGGCTGGCTTGATAGTCAGAAGCCTTCTCGCGCTGTCTGCCAGGCCGGGGCACAAATCAAGCAGGTGGATCAGCAGCATGAGTATGAGCTGACGATTAGATTTTCAGGCCGCCGCGATCAGACCCTGGGCTGGCGATGATCTCGGCCTCAGACCTTTACAATTACTTGGAATGCCCGACGAGGGCCTATGCTGACCATTTCTGGGATCAAGCAGGCCGCGACGACGTGTCGCCTTTCGTCAAGATGCTTTGGGAATGCGGCAACGTCTATGAAACTAAGATCATCGAAGGCCTCGACCGTCCATTCGTGAACTTGCGCGACTTACCAATTCAAGAAAAGGTTGCTGCGACGATCAGGGCAATGGCGGAGCGCGTTCCGCTGATCTATGGCGGCCGCATTGAAGCCAACGGTAAGGTCGGCGAGCCAGATCTTCTTGAGCTCGCAGCCGACGGCTATAAACCTGGCGACATTAAATCTGGCAACGGCCTTGAAGACATGGAGGAGGGCGACGGCCGGCTTAAGAGAAGCTACGGCATTCAGCTCGCTCATTATGTCGCGATCTTACGGGACATGGGGGCACTCTCCCAAGAGCTTCCCTATATCTGGGACGGTCGAGGTGAGGTCGTGGCCTACGATCTGGACCAGAAGCTTGGTCCTAAAAGCCCCTCCATTGCAGAACTTTACATCGCGACATTAGGTGCATTTTCTGAGCAGACAGAGGGTCAGATAGAGCCGCCGCCGGCGCTGTCGTCGAAATGCAAGCTTTGTCATTGGCGAAGCACTTGCGGAGAGAAGATCAGCGAGGCCTCTGACCTGAGTTTGGTTCCGATGTTGGGGCGCACTCTACGCGACACGCTCTTAAGCGAGCTGCGCACGCTTGATGATCTGGCGAACGCCAATCTGGATGATTTCATATCTGGAAAGAAGACCGCATTTAAAGGTGTAGGTCCAGATCGGCTACGCCTGTTCCAAGAGCGCGCGCGCCTTCTGCTCGATAAGAACGCAAGGCCCTATCTGAAGCAGCCGATCGCGTTGCCGGCACTTGAGCGCGAGATCTTCTTTGACATCGAAGTCGATCCGATGCGGGACATTGTGTACCTGCATGGCTTTGTTGAGAGGAGCCAAGGCGGGCAGACGTTCCACGCGTTCTTCGCCGATCAGGCCGACCCGGCATCAGAAGAAGCCGTCTTTCAAGCTGCTGTCGCGTACCTGCGCGCAAGTGCGCCCGCCGCAGTCTACTATTACAGCAAGTATGAGCGAACGCAGTATCGACGTTTAGCGGCTAAATATCCGGGTGTGATCTCTCTAGAAGAGGTCAATGCGCTCTTCGAGAATGCGGCCTGGGTCGATCTTCTCGACGTTGTGCGCAGCGGCACGGAATGGCCGACGAATGACCATTCGATCAAGACGCTGGCCAAGTATCTCGGCTTCAAGTGGCGCGACACCGACCCGTCTGGGGCTGCCTCAATTGAGTGGTATGACCGCTATGTCACGACGGGCGACGCTGAGATCCGTAGAAGAATACTCGAATACAATGAAGACGACTGCGTTGCCACGGCTGTTCTGCTCGACGGCCTAAGGGCGATGGCTGAATGAGGCACTAGAGGGCGGGACAATGCAGAGATACGGCAACTTAAGCGGCAATTCTGGAGTTGTGGCCTTCGAGGCTGGCGCTGATTTCATCAAAGTGCAGTTCAAGGACGGTGACACCTATACCTACACCGCTCTAAGCGCTGGCGCGCAGACGGTCGCGCGCATGAAGCAGCTGGCTCAAGCGGGCCGCGGGCTTGCTACCTTCATCAACACGAACAAGCCGCGCTATGCCCAAAAGGGCTAGTTAGGATCAAACGGCAAAATCTACTGAGTTGAGGACGGGGGTAAGTAGAGTGTTCGCAGTCATAGTCGAGAATGACAAATCGATCTGGGATGACAAGCCGGGGCAGGCGTACCATTTTCCGAAACGGTACGCGAAGTTCATCCCCCCAGGTACCAAGGTCATATACTACAAAGGCAAGCTAACCGATAGACGGTACGCGGCGCAGCGTCTTAGCAAAGATCCGCACTACTTTGGTATCGCCACAATCGGCAGGCATACGCGAGATGCAGCAAGCGCAAAGAATGACCTATATGCCGAGGTCAATGACTTTCTGCCGTTTAGGGCTCCTATTTCGATAAGGGATGCGGCTGGGCAGTACTACGAGGCGATCCCGGATAGTCGCACTTCAAATTACTGGCGAGATGGGGTCCGACCACTATCAGAAGCCGAGTACGACAGAATTCTTTTGGCAGCTGAACTGCAGACACCGCCAAGTTCGAGCGTAGCGAAAAATGCGCCACTTACGGCAAGCCGTGCCGTGCCTGCAATTTCGTCATCTGCTTCTTACTTTTCTCCTCAGCCAGGCCGAAATGGCCGACGTGGCATGGAGGCGTCGATTGCCCACATGGCTGAGCAGGCTAAGCAGACGGCCGCTGGCTCAAATGGGCAAGTTGTCGAGAGGGTTTTGAAGAACAAGGAAGTGCGTTTCTCGGAGCCGGAGCTCAAGGAGTATATTCGCGACCTCATTGCGAAACAAAAATCATTGTGTGCAATCACGGCTCTCCCGCTGCAGTTCCACGGTGAGGAAACCGATTCAGAAATGCTTTGCTCCTTAGATCGGATCGACAGCAATGGTCATTATGAACGCGGCAATCTTCAAGTTGTCTGTCGTTTTATAAATCGATGGAAGAATGATGATGATCTAGAGAACTTCAGACGATTGATAAAGCAGATTCGAAGCGCCGTCTTGGAGGATTAATTGTGGAAACGGTAGGATCACTTCAAGAGGCGCGGGCGAAGGTTGATGCTGATATTAGGGCGGCAATCAACACGTTGAGGAGAATTGCGGCGCAGCCAATAGCGTCCGTGGACGACGGCATACAGATCTTATCTGAGTTGCGGCGGGAGGTGTACGAAGACATAAACCAGATACAGCATGAGTATTTGATTATTTTGGCTATTGAGTGGCTCGTCAAAAATAAATTCGCCGATATGCAGGAAGCCTGGCTTTGGAATCCGAGGCAAAAGGGTGGGCGCGAGGAGCCAGATCTTCTGGCATTAAACGGTGGTGTCCCGACTATAGCGGCAGAGGTAACGGCGTCGCAAAGGCCGGTTGGCGTAATAGACAGCCGAATGGCAAAAACGCTCTCAAAGTTAGGGCAAATGGAGCCGCGGAAATTCTACTTCGTGAGAACAGAAGAGATGCTACGACGCGCGCAGGCGAAGATAAGGAAAAGCGGGTATTCGATAGAGGCGGTTTTGCTGTCGACCGCAAATCTCACCGGAACAAATGCACAGACTTAGACTCCATCTTGGGGCCGAACATGGCAACTAAAAAATTCCATCACCACTTCACACCATTCACGGCGTCCACCCCAAATCCCATCTCGTTCCGAGTCAACGATATTGCCAAGTCCGCGGTTATGGAGATGGGGCAGTTGGCAAGCGCTAGTGTCTCTCTGGGTTCATTCATCGCCGAGATAACGAAAGATACAAATGACTTCTTTGTTTGGTCTAGGCGATTGGGCACAGTCAGAGAAACGAAGACAGCTCTGTCTGGCCTATTCGGCCGATTTGTTGCGCGTGCCTACTTAGAGAGATATGCGGGCGTCAAGTACTTTTGGCCTATTACAACGGCCAACATGAGTATCCCAGGTACAAGAAAAATTAAAATTAGACGTACACCAAAGACAACGGGAGACCTGCCAGATTGGGTTTGTGCAACCGGTACAGGGCAATACCTAATTGCGGAGGCGAAAGGTTCTCACAACAGCGCAGGGTATGATGCTGCGCTGAGCGCCGCCAAAAAGCAGGTAAAGCGAGTCCAAATAGTGTCTGGCAAGAAACCCGTCGTGCTGAGAGTGAAGCAGTACTCGATAGCGACACGTTGGGCGGTGAAAGGCAGCTTGAAACTAGATGAGCCATGGTTGGCTGTTCATGATCCAGACGAAGGTGAGCGAGACGCAACGCTAGAGGAGCGCACTGAACTGTCTAAACGAGTTTCCGTCATGCATTTCGCATCGTTGCTGAACGGCATGGGTTACGGAAGTGTTTCCGATCGTATTAGCGAAAACAATTATCCTATACTTGGTGACCCAGAGTTTGAACTTCAGGTCGATGGTATCCCAGGGCACGAGCCGCTAGTTGGCTATGTAGCAGTTGTTAGCATGGCTGGCATTATTCATTTGCCGCCGGCAGATATTCTTGCGGTGCCAGCGATGGCGAGGCGAATTCGTGGGCTTAATGCATTGTTGTTGGTTGTTCCATCTCGCTCTAGCGACGGTCAATCACTTGAAATTAAGGCTGCCCCGCAGGAGAGCCTATTGAGCACAGATGTGGAGACACCCTTATGGGATATGACTTCGCAGAATCCCGATGGAACGTGGCTTGTTCCTGCGCGAAACGTGAGGCTAAAGCGTGTTACAGCGTCCAGTCAGACAATTGGATAGCATGAGCTTAAGCAAGAAGTCTTGAATCGAGATTGTGTTGATCGGGAGTGAAACATACTTTCAGCAATGAGCACCGAGGCGATTGAGCGATCAGTTGTAAGGAAACAGGGGAGAACAGACGGTGTTATATTGATTTTTTCGTCATATAACGGAGAAAAGTCAGGCCCGAACTACGATTTTCTGTCTCGTATTACAGATTACCATTACCATTCCGGTGAAAAGACAGATTGCTACTGTGTCGGATACTCAGCCTACGAGCCGTCTCCAGATAAAAAGAACGGCACGCCCATGCAGCTGAAAGAGCTCTTTGATTCTCCGCTTTCATATTTTTACCCGAAGGTATTCCATAGAGTTAGGGACGACGTTCAACAGGCGTTGCGAATGGAGTGGCAATACGAAGGCGGAGTTGATGTCATTCTGTTTCGGGCAACCAGCGATAAGGTGAAACCCATCAATTGGTCGACTGCCGCAGTTCTGAGATCGCGACGCCATGTGGGAACGATATTCCAGGATGTCGATCACATGATTCGGGTCCTCATAAACATGAATGAAGCGGAAGAAGGGGGGCTCGGGCCTGACCAGCTGGCACCAGAGGTTCGTCAACGCATGTTTATTGAGCGACTCGGCAGATATGGCGGGAATATCACCGGTTTGGTGGTGGGTGCGGCTGCTCGGTTTATCTTTGCCGCTCGTGCGTAAGTCGACGGGTATTACCGAGATGTCCGGCCGAGGGAATAGCAGGCGATGGGACATTATGCCGGCCGGCTACTCTCCTCGCAGAGCCAATTGCTGATTTATCTACTGAGTGAGAATCTACTGAGTGGAATGTTTGGGACACCGCTGTGAACGATGTGCGCCGGACAATGGGCATCGTTAGGTTTTTTTGAATGCCATTGTATGCCCAGAAAATCCGCCCTGTGGTTTTGTCTCCACAGTGCGCGATAACCGTAAGGACGGCCCATCGATGCCCTAGAGGTTATCTCCATTTTTTCCTTTTCTTGGGGTGAGCCTCTATTTGGGCCTTGGGAACGGCAATGCCTTACTGTTTTACTCTAGCCCGACCTATTTGCGCTCCGAATCGGGTAGATGTCCCGTTTGGTCGTTGACCCGGGGGAGTTACCCTGGGGGATGGTCGCCGGCTGTCTCCTGATCTAGGCACGTCACCATTGCCTGAAACACTGCCACTAAACTAACATTGCCGGCAGCCCACTCCGAGGGAGGGGGCATATTGTTTAAGAATTTTAATAAGATAGCAGTGGTGGGGCGGGGGAGCATTGAGCAATTTCTATGAGCGGCCGATTCTGAATTCACCCTACCGGGCGCCGGAACTTCATCATCCGCTCGATAAGAACGGTCAGCCAATCGAAGGGGAGCCTAAGCAGGGGCGTCGTCCCTCGCGGTTCATTGTGCCCGTTCCAGCCTCACGGAAGAAAGCATCAGCGAATCAGGCCTCCCTTGACCTGGAGACCTACACCGAGAACGCCCTCATCAACGAGATACGCGGCTATGTCGATCGGTGGCGGAGCCTGCATAACCCCGCCGACTGGGGTGTGACCGCTGTCTCGCAGCGACTCCTCGAACATTGGCGTCATCACGAGTTTGTCGGCCCCCGCCCCTTCTTCTGCCAGGTCGAGGCCGTAGAGACGATCATCTGGCTGACTGAGGTGGCGCCTAAGCGTGCCGCATCGAAAGGCCTTCTGGACCAGATCGCCAAGGCCAACGAAGAAGCCAACCCCGAACTGTTCCGCCTCGCCATGAAGATGGCGACAGGCAGCGGAAAAACCACCGTTATGGCCATGCTGATCGCCTGGCAGGCAGTGAATGCGGCTCGCCGAGAGTCGAAAGACTTCTCTCGTGCGTTCCTGATCGTCACACCCGGTATCACGATTAAAGACCGCCTTCGCGTACTCCAGCCGAGTGAACCGGACAACTATTATGAGACCCGCGAGATCGTGCCGCCGGAAATGCTGCCCGACATCCGACGCGCGGAGATCGTAATCACCAACTACCACGCCTTCCAGCATCGCGAGACACTGGCTCTGCCAAAGGTCGCGCGCAGCTTCCTTCAGGGCAATGCCCCCGAACCTATCAAAACCACCGAAACTGATGCCGAGATGCTGGAGCGCGCCTGCGGCAAGCTGCTCAACTATGACCGCGTCAATGTCATCAATGATGAGGCACACCACTGCTACCGCCACAAGGTCGGCACCGACACCGAGATTATGCTGACCGGTGATGACAAGAAGGAGGCGGCAGAGAATGAAGAAGCCGCGCGCCTCTGGATCAACGGTATTGAGGCATTAGACCGAAAACTGTCGAAGGGCGTGCGCGCGGTATACGATCTCTCCGCGACTCCGTTCTTCCTGCGCGGCTCCGGCTATGATGAAGGCACTCTTTTCCCTTGGGTTGTATCCGACTTCAGCCTGATGGATGCGATCGAGAGTGGTATTGTCAAATTGCCGCGCGTGCCGGTCAGCGATAATCTTGTTCAGACCGACACGGTCGTCTATCGCGATCTATGGAAGCACATCGGCAAGAGTCTGCCGAAGACAGCCACCGGAGCTGCCAAGCTCAGCCCGTTCGATCTACCCAACATGCTGAAGACAGCGCTCAATGCCCTCTACAGCCACTATGAGGGGGAGTTCGAACGCTGGCAGCGTGCCGGTATAGGCGTACCCCCCGTCTTCATCGTGGTGTGCCAAAACACCGCAATTTCCAAGCTTGTGTTCGAATGGATTGCTGGCTTTGAGCGCGGCGATGTGGAGGAAGGGGAGCGCGCCGCATTTCACGCTGGCCATTTAGAGCTGTTCCGCAACTATGACGAACAAGGTGGCCGACTCCCGCGTCCACGCACCCTGCTGATCGACTCACGCCAGATTGAGTCCGGGGATGCGCTGGATAAGGGCTTTCGGGACGCTGCTGCTGCCGAGATTGAGCAGTTCAAACGCGAGTTGGCAGCACGTGAGGGCGCCGGTGCCCTACAAGGTGAGGCCAGCGAGAGCGCTCTGCTGCGAGAGGTGATGAACACCGTCGGCCGCCCTGGCCGCCTCGGCGAGCAGATTCGTTGCGTGGTGTCGGTGTCGATGCTCACCGAGGGCTGGGACACGAACACTGTGACACACATTCTCGGTGTCCGCGCATTTGGCACCCAGCTTCTGTGCGAACAGGTGGTCGGGCGCGGCCTGCGCCGGCAATCCTATGACCTGAATCCCGAAACCGGTCTGTTCGACGTCGAATATGCCGACATTATGGGGATTCCATTCGATTTTGCGTCATCGCCACAGGTCGCCAAACCCATCAAGCCTAAGCAGGTGACGCGTGTCCACGCGATCAAGGAGCGGGCGGCGCTCGAAATCGTCTTCCCGCGCGTCAGTGGCTATCGCCGAGACCTGCCGTCGGAGAAGCTCGAAGCTGAATTCACAGACGAAAGTCGGCTTGAGATCACGCCTGCCGACATTGGCCCTACCTCAGTTGTAATGGAAGGCATCGTCGGTGCCGGCGTGATCATCACACCGCAGGTGCTGGAACGCCTTCGGCCTTCCGAAATCAGCTTCAATCTCGCGAAGCACCTGCTCTACACGAGCTTCCGCGACGAAGATGGTTTTCCAAAACAGCACCTCTTTCCGCAGATTCAGAGGCTCGCCCGCCGCTGGATCGACGAGGGCTATCTCGTTACCAAGGGTGTCCCGGTTGGCGCCATCCTTTACCAGGATCAACTCGCCCGTGCGGCGGAGAAGATCGATATTGCCTGTACGCGCGGCAGCGAAGGCCGCATCCTAGCGGTGCTCGATCCTTACAATCCGAAGGGTTCGACACGGCACGTCAATTTCATTACCACGAAGACTTGCTGGAAAACCGGTGCGCAACCGCCCCGAAGCCATATCAGCCACGTCGTTCTGGACAGTAGCTGGGAGGAGCAACTCGCGCTTACCCTCGAAAACCACCCGCGCGTGTTGGCCTATGCAAAGAACCAGGCGCTAGGTTTCGAGATTCCATATCTCGATAGCGGGATCACACGACGTTATTACCCCGACTTCCTGGTTCGCCTTGATGATGGTCGAGATACTCCGCTCAACCTCGTGCTGGAGGTAAAGGGCATCAAAGACGAAGCCGACAAAGCCAAAGCCCAGACGACACGCGATCTCTGGGTTCCGGGTGTCAACGCTCTTGGCAATTTCGGCCGTTGGGCCTTCGCCGAATTTCGGGATTGGGCTGTGATGGACGAGGACTTCGCCGCGCTGGTCAAGAAGCTGGTGAGCGAGGCCGCATGACCAAGATGAAGAAGGTCCTCTGGGTGAAGTTCGGCTGGTCCGACTATTACCGGGGCGGGCCCGTTGACGGAAACTTTGGCTGGCTCAACGACCAGCGCGGCGAAGCGAGCGAAGGACGGGGCCACGAAGCGTTTAATTTCACGCGCGCCCGAAATGGATTTTATCACTGCTATGTTCCACCGCAGGCAAAACATTACGCGCCATCAAATGATTCTAACGACAATTGGACTGTAGTGTGCCTAGCCAAGCACCCAAAGTATAAGGGAATTCACATTGTCGGCTGGTATGAGAATGCCACGCTCATTGGTGACTGGAAGACACCAAACCCGGTGGCAGCCTCTGCCGGGGAGCCCAGTTGGTCATATTGCATCAAGAGCAAGTCGGCCTACTTTGTTCCCCCGGAGCATCGAAACGATCCATTTTCAGATACCTCGGTTCGACAGGCAAAGTTTTCGTTTCTCGCTGGCCCGAATGTGGAGATCAGCAAGAACAAGCAGCGCGTTCTCGGCCTTCTAGAGCCCAGGCTCAAGGTGCTCCGCAGTGTCGCGATCAAGAACCCTGACGAAAGTAGCGCGCCCGATCCAGAGACTAGCCTCGATCCTCTTGGCGGCTTCGGGACGCCAGAGCAGCGCAAGAGAGTCGAGATTGCGGCAGAGGATGCCGTGGTCGCTTACTACAAAGCAAAAAAATTCAAGTCTGAGCGAGTGGCTCATCTCAACCGCGGCTATGACTACGTTTTTACGAAACGGAACACAGTGCTACACGTCGAGGTCAAGGGCACATCTCTGCCTGTCGGCCGGTTCTTCCTCACTGAGAATGAAAATAACGGACGGGATGATAGTAGGTGGCGCCTCGGTATGGTCACGAATGCGCTGACGGACCACCCAAAGGTCTCGATCTACGATGATCGTGAGCTCAGAGAAGCCTTCGACCTCGTACCGTATGTTTATATTGGACGTCAGATAGTAGAGCCAAAGGACGACTAATGGCCCGCTCCACTCGATCCTCCAAGGGAAAGTCCGGCAAGCAGGTCGACACCCTCAAGCACGATGCAGCCTCTCGCCGCAATATCCCGACGGCAGAGATGGAAAGCTTTTTCCGCCGCGAGGAGGATGCTGCGCCGCTACCGCCTAAGCACTATCAGCGCACACGCCCTCTGGCCCAAGGCCAGACGCGGACCCCTGAGGAGCCACGGCAACCCGAGCTGATATGGAACGGCGTCAGGATCACCATCACCGACGAGCAGATGAAGGAGCTGGCGGAGACCGGCACGCTGACTTTATCGGATGCGCAGCTCATCTGGCGCGGTAAGGATCGACAGGACTGGACCGACCTCGTCGTCAACGTGCCGCCTCTCTACATCCAGGAGAAAATTCACCCCAAGGCCATCATTGACGATTTAAAGCGTCGCACCGCCTCGAAGCGCGAGGCCGATGCTGACACTCCCGACCTGTTCGCCGACTTTAACGGCATTGAGGCCGATCAACGAGCCGAGTTCTATCAGCACGAACAGCATTGGTCGAACCGCATGATTTTGGGCGACAGCCTACAGGTGATGGCGAGCCTGTCAGAGCGCGAGAGCCTGAAGGGCAAAGTCCAGTGCATTTACTTTGATCCGCCTTATGGCATTAAGTTTAACTCAAACTGGCAGGTGTCGACTCGGTCGCGCGACGTCAAAGATGGCAAGCAAACCGATATTAGCCGCGAACCAGAACAAGTGAAGGCGTTCCGCGACACCTGGAAGGATGGCATCCACTCATATCTGACCTACCTGCGCGATCGTCTGACCGTGATGCGGGACCTCCTGAATAAGAGGGGGTCGATCTTCGTGCAAATCAGCGACGAGAATGTTCATCGTGTTCGCGGGCTCCTAGATGAGGTATTCGGAGCTGATAATTTCGTCTCTGAAATATCGTTTAATAAAAACTCAGGATTTGGCGCAAATTTACTTGCAACCGCGAACGACTACATACTTTGGTATGCTCGTCACAAGGAGAGCATTAAGTACCGGCAGATATTAATGGAGAAAACCCCGGAGCAAGGCGCTACGGGGTTCACCAAGGTGTTGCTGCGCGACGGCAGAGTTCGATCTGCCACAAAAGCTGAGCGTGATGATCCGAGCTTGATCACTGATGGCGAGCTAGCAGGGGTTGGTGATCTTACGAAGCCGGGGCCAGGTTCGAGGTATGACCTGGAATTTGAAGGTGAGATTTTTCGATCTGAACCGCGCTGGTGGGGCACTACTAAGGAAGGCATGCGCCGTTTAATTCTGTCGGGCAGGGTGACTCGCGCTGGGCGTGGCCTCGGCCAACTGCGTAGGCTGGCAGACAATCCCAGTTTTCCTATATCTAATGTATGGACCGATACTGTTGGACAGAATCAGTTCGGTGGAGAGAAAACTTATATTGTCCAAACTGCGCTGCTTGCAATTGAGCGGTGTATGCTAATGACAACAGACCCCGGCGATCTCGTTCTCGACCCCACATGCGGTTCTGGTTCAACTGCTTTTGTTGCAGAACAATGGGGAAGGCGCTGGATTACGATCGATACGAGCCGCGTGGCTTTAGCATTATCACGTGCGCGACTAATGTCTGCGCGTTATCCTTGGTACTTGTTGGCGGATAGTCGAGAGGGCCGGCTCAAAGAAGCAGAACTAACTAAGACCATTCCCCCAGAGGGTCCGGTCCAACACGACCTTAGGCAAGGTTTTGTTTACGAACGCGTACCGCACATCACTCTTCGGGTCATCGCGAACAACGCACTAATCGATGATATATGGGAGAAGTGGCAGAAGACTCTTCAGCCTCTACGCGAGGCATTGAACACAGCAATGGAGGAGAATTGGCAGGAATGGCAGATTCCGCGTGAATTACCCGCCAATTCGCCTGCAACCGCAAAGGAGTCACACGCCAAGTGGTGGGCGGCCCGGCTGGAGTGTCAGCGCGAAATAGATGTCAGCATTGCCGCCCGAGCAACGCCGGAATACCTCTACGACAAGCCTTACGTCGACAATGCTCGCGTTCGTGTCGCTGGGCCATTTACAGTCGAGAGCCTGTCACCGCATCGCGTGTTACCGGCGAGCGAAGAAGAACTAATCGACGATATTGAGGCCGCCGAAGGCCGGCGCTCCCCTGCTGACGCAGACCTGGCGGGGCAGGATTTTGCAGCCATCGTGATCGACTATCTCAAGACCGAGGGAGTCAAACAGCAAGCAAAGGGTGATCGCATCACTTTTGAGAGCCTGACTGCTTGGCCAGGCAATTTTATCGGAGCCAGCGGTACTTTCATCGAAGGGAACAGCGGGCCTGAGCGTCGAGCGGCGATTCTGATTGGCCCGGAATACGGCACCGTCGGGCGTCAGGACCTCATCGCGGCTGCTCGTGAAGCAGTGGATGCCCGCTTCGACGTGCTGATTGCCTGCGCCTTCAATTTCGATGCCCATTCCTCTGAATTGGGAAGCCTTGGCAGCCTCAAAATCCTAAAGGCGCGTATCAACCCCGATATGCATATGTCGGATGAGCTGAAGAATACCGGACGCGGCAATATGTTTGTGGTGTTCGGCGAACCCGATGTGGAAATCCTGGACGACGGTGGCCCGGAAATCTGCGTCAAGGTGAACGGCGTCGATGTATTCGACCCCAATACCGGTGACATCCGATCGAACGACACCAAAGGTATTGCGGCCTGGTTCATCGACACCGACTACAACGAGGAGAGCTTCTTCGTCCGCCATGCCTACTTCCTGGGTGCCAACGATCCCTACAAGAACCTGAAGACGGCCCTTCAGGCCGAGATCGACGAAGATGCCTGGGCAACGCTTTATTCGGACACCTCACGGCCTTTCGAACGGCCCAGAAGCGGGCGTATCGCGGTGAAGGTCATCAACCACTTCGGCGACGAGGTGATGAAAGTTTTCAGGGTTTAACGCCGTGAACTTCCTGATCGCCGACACCTTTACCGCTTCGTTTAACCGCCTGTCCGGTATCGACCAGAAGGCAGTGAAGGCGAGTGTCTTCGACCTTCAGATGGACCCGAGCGGCAACGGCCTCCAGCTGCACCGCATCGACAAGAGCAAAGACCCAAACTTCTGGTCGGCACGGGTAAATCGCGATATCCGGCTGATTGTTCACAAGACCGGACAAAGTCTGTTGGTCGCCTATGTCGGACATCATGACGATGCCTATGCCTGGGCGGAACGTCGCCGCATCGAGGCGCATCCGCGTACCGGCGCCATTCAGATTGTCGAAGTGCGGGAGCGCGTGGAAGAGGTTGCTCCGCCGCCGACATTCGACTTCGTTTTCCTCGCTCCCGGCACAGGCAAGGGAGCAACTCCAGCCCAGCCGGGTCTGTTTACATCCCTAGACGACGATGCGCTGCTTTCGATTGGCGTCCCCGCCGACTGGCTGGCGGATGTCCGCATGGCGAGCGAAGACGCTTTCTTTGCATTGACCCCCCATCTCCCGGCCGAAGCCTCCGAGGCACTGCTTGAATACGCCGCCACTGGCAGATTGATCGCACCCAAGCTGGCGCGGGCCATCCCTGACCCCTTCGCGCATCCCGACGCATTGCGGCGCGTCCGCCTGATCGCGGACCAGGAGGAACTCGAGCAGGCGCTGGCGTTTCCATGGGAAAAGTGGGGTGTGTTCCTCCATCCGTCTCAGCGGGCATTGGTCGAGCAGTCCTTCTCGGGGCCGGCGCGGGTTGCGGGTTCGGCGGGCACCGGAAAGACCATCGTGGCGATCCATCGCGCGGTACGTCTCGCCCGCGAAAATCCCAATGCAAAAATACTGCTGGCGAGTTTTTCCGAGCCGCTTGCGGCGGAACTGGCGAAGAAGGTGCTCGTCCTCGCGCCCGAAACGGGGGGCATCGTGCCCCGGATCACGACCGCGTCGTTCCAGAGTATCGCCGAACAGATGTTCCAGCTTGAGCACGGTTTACGCCCCCGTATCGCCAGTGAGCCCATCCTGCGTGAACGCCTGCGAGCAGCCACCGAAGCCAGGAGCCTGAAGGGTTTCTCCGAGCGGTTCCTGCTGTCGGAGTGGACCAATGTCATAGACGCCTGGGGTCTGACATCGCTCGATGCCTATTCGAACGTCCAGCGTATGGGACGTAAGAGCCGGCTTGGCCCCAACCAGCGCGCCAGCCTCTGGCCCGTATTCCAGGCAGTGCGCGATGCGCTGGAGGCCGAACACTACACAACATGGGCGAATGTCTTTTCCGGTCTGGCCGACGCACTGGCGAAGCGGGATAGAAAGCCGTTCGATCACATCGTCATCGATGAGGCCCAGGACCTCGCGCCGGCGGAGCTAAGGTTCTTTGCGGCCCTGGCGCCGGCAAAGGCCGACGGCCTGTTCCTTGCCGGTGACGTCGGGCAGCGCATTTTCCAACATCCGTTCTCGTGGGCTAGTCTCGGGGTCGATGTTAGAGGACGATCGCACACGCTCAAAGTCTGCTACCGAACCTCGCAACAGATCAGACGCGCCGCTGACAAACTATTGCCGACGATCTTGCGCGACACTGACGGTTTGGAGGATGAACGGCGGGGCATCATCTCGGTTTTCGATGGACCGACACCCGAAGTAAAATCCCTCGTCAGTATCGCCGAGGAAGGGAGCGTCGTTCGCCAAGCCGTTCAATCCTGGCTCAGTGACGGGATCGCCCCCCATGAAATCGGCCTGTTCGTTCGCACCCCGCAGCTGGTCGCGCGCGCCCGGAGTGCCATCGACGGGCTGAATGGCGACGGCAAGATGACCACCGCGCCCATGAGTCTCGCCAAAGGCCTGGAATTCCGCGCGGTCGTCGTGATGGCCTGTGACGAGGGAACGCTGCCGCTCGACGAGCGGGTCGCAGATGCGGCCGACGAGGCAGAACTCGACGACATCTATGAAACCGAGCGCCGCCTGCTCTATGTCGCCTGCACGCGGGCGCGTGAGCATCTGCTGCTGACAGGGGTAGGCCCAACCTCTGAGTACCTCGCTGATTTTACCTCATAGGGCGCCCGTTACTGTCTGAAGATCTGGGCCGCTGACAAGTGCTCCGCACGCCGCAACTTCAGCATAGAATCTATTAGCCAGTATCAAAGAAGACAAATCTACTGATCAGCAGGCAGGCGGGCGTTACGCCCAATGCCGCCCCACTGAAGCTGTGTCATGAAGCTGTATCATGATACCGCCTGAAAAATGTTGATGAGAATGCTGCCTCGACGATGATTTTCCTCATCACACTGCACAGCTGCGTGCCGTTAGTGGTGAACGGCCAAATCAAAAAAATGTTCGGTTTCGATGTGCCTAGGGTTGTCCGGAATAAAGTGCTGGTCTGGACGTGGGTCGTGACACGTCCTCACGCCCTGCACAGGTCAGGAGCGAGCTTGCCGTTCGAGGATTTTGCGCGCCCGGATGAGATGCGGACGATCGAGCATCATCCCGTTCAGGCTGGCAACACCTTCGCCGGTGGCTTCCAAAGCCGCTATCACGGCTCTGGCCCAGTCGACTTCGGCTGGTTCCGGCCGGAATGCGGCATGAATGACAGGCACCTGCGCCGGGTGGATCGCCATCTTGCCACTGAATCCCAGTGTCTTGGCCAAGCGGGCTTCCTGCATCAGCCCGGCTTCGTCGCGGAAGTCGGTGAAGACCGCATCCACAGCCTCCGCACCAGCTTCAAGCGCCGCCAGCAGGGTCTGATGGCGCGCCATTAAGAACGGACCAAGATAGTTGCCCGCCGCATCTCGGTTGCGTTCCGCGCCCATATCCGCAGAGAGATCCTCACCGCCCCAGGCGAGCGCGGTCAGGCGCGGATGACGCCAGTCCTCGCGCATCAGCCGGCGCAGACCGCGAACCGTCTCCGTCCCGATCGCCATGATGCCGATGCCGGCACCGCCACCCAGCTTTGCGATCAGGGCCGAAAGGGTTTCAATATCGTCCAGTCCCTCGCATTTGGGCAGAACATAACCGTCAGGAGCCGCGGCTATGGTCGCGGCGACATCTTGCTCGGTCAGTCCGGTCGCCAGTGCATTCACCCGCACAAAGCGCTTCGCCGGCACGGGCTCGGCCAGGAAACGCGCGGTTTCCTTGCGGGCGGCTCCCTTATTGGCGGGGGCCACGGCATCTTCGAGATCGAGGATCAGGGCATCGGCCCCGCTGTCCGCCGCACGCGTCATTTTTCGGGAACTGTCGGCGGGAACAAACAAATAGGAACGGCAGGACACGTCAGCGGCCTATGAATGACGGATTGGTCAGCAGTTTCTCGATTATGCGCGCGTAGTCGGAAATGGAATCCCGGTTGGGATTGAACCATTCGACCGAGCCGTTTAGGGCGCCGATCAGCACGAAGCGAAGGTAGCGCACGGTTTCATTGGGAACGCCGGCGCCGAGGAAGTGGCGGATCAGCTCCATCCATAGCTGATCGTAGCTGCGACGCACGTCGCGTAGCTGCTCGCGCACCGTCTCCGGCACGAAGGGATAGCAACGGATATGGGAGGAGACGAAGTCACTCTTCTCCAGCAGGGTTTCCAGATGAATCCTGATGGCGATGGACAGCCGTTCCGCCGGCGAGCGATCGGCCGCATCGGCAAGGCCCTTGCGCACCTCGGCCTCGATCGCCTCAACACCGATGCGCATCACCTCGGCGGCCAGCTCGTCTTTCGAGGCGAAATGGTAATACAGGCTGCCGGCCTTCATGTTGACCTCGGCAGCTAGATCGCGCAGCGACATCTCGGAGTAACCGGCCCGCCGCATCATGCGAGCCGCCGTGGCCAGAATCTCGGCACGCGCTGTCTCGGCCTTGGCACGCTGGCGACCGCCACCGGCAGCCCGTTCGGTTGCCCGGTCCGCGCTCATGCTCACGGCCTTCGGTCTCTTACTGTGAAAATCCATAGCCTCACTGTCGGTCTTTTTTGCATCTTTTCTAGCGAAGTTTGGGCGTTCTGGCTATCGGTGGTTATCCCTCAGATCGCCGAGATGCCCCCGGTCACCGACAAGGTCTGGCCGGTGATGCGAACGGCGCCAGGACCGGCCAGGAAAAGTGCCGCCTCGGCAATATCCTCGGCCTGCACGACGCCCAGATGCGCCAGCGTCTTGGCTTTGGAAAACAGTCGACCCGCGAAGGAATTGCTCATCAGGCTGTCATGCAACTCGGTGCCTTCGACAATGGAGGGCGTGATGCAGTTCACGCGGATGCCCTGGCGCTTTGCTTCATACGCCATGGCCCGGCAGAACATGATGATGGCGGCCATCGCCGCCCCGATCGCGACCTCACCAGGCGTGGCAAGCTTGCCGGCATCGGAGGCAATGCAGACGATCGCGCCATGGCCCTGCTGCGTCATGACGGGCAGGGCCGCCCGCGCCGGCAGGATCGTCGGTGCCAGTGACCGGTTGATCACACCCATGACCTCGTCCAGCGGAATGTCCTTCAGCAGGCGCGGCATCGGATTGCCGCCGCTGCAGCAGAAGAGGGCATCGATGCCCCCCATGCTGTCCGCTGCCGCAGCGACCAGCGCGGCGCAGTCGGCAGGATCGCCGGCATCGCCGCGGACGAAGGAGGCTTGCGAACTGTTCAGTTGCTGGAGGGCTGCGGCACCACGCTCAGGATTGCGGCCGGCAATGACCACGTGCGCGCCTTGGGCCAGCGCGCGGCGGGCGATGGCCAGCCCTATCCCAGCCGTGCCTCCGGCCACCAGGACGCGCTGGTCGGGGGCACGCTGGCCTGGGCGGTCCGTCAAGATTTCGGCCGCTTGATCATCAGGGCAGCGCGATCGCACACGCCGCACAGGATGCCATCCTGGTTGAAGCATTCATGGCGCAGGTTGACGATTCCCTCATTCGGGCGGGACTTGCTTTCGCGCTTGCTCAGCACGGTGGTACGCATGCGAATTGTGTCGCCCTCGAACAGGGGATGCGGAAAGCGGATGTCGGTCATGCCGAGATTCGCAATGGTGGTGCCGAAGGTAGTGTCGTTCACCGTCATGCCCACCATGCAGCCGAGGGTGAACAGCGAATTCACCAGCGGCTTGCCCCAGACGGACTTAGCCGCGGCATGCGCATCGATATGCAGCGGCTGGGTATTCATGGTGAGGAGGGAAAACCACCGGTTGTCGGCTTCGGTGATGGTCCGAGTCCATTCATGATCGAAGATCATGCCCTTCTCGAATTCCTCGTACCAAAGTCCAGCCATCAGGCGTTCTCCTCCATTTCGATCAACACTGTCTTCGCGCTTTTGGTTTCGCCGGCAGCGCAGGTGACCCTGATGATTTTGCCGTCGAACGGCGCCACCAGTGTGTGCACCAGTTTCATAGCTTCCATGACCAGCAGCTGGTCGCCGGATTTCACGACATCGCCCTGCGCGACATGGACGCCGGTGATCAACCCGGTGAGCGGTGCCATGATCTGCCCCGCGGCCTGGCCTTCGGCGCGGGCATTGACCCGGGCTTCGGCCAGCGACCGCGCTGACAGGCTGACGGAAAGTCCGTCGGCCGTGGCATGAATCACGCCGTCTGAGCGCCAGACGGCTGCATCGCGGTTGCCGAGTGTGACAATCTCCTCGCCGGACCGCGCCGACCGTTCGGCGCCGAAGAGCAGCGTCAGATCGGCCTGGCCATAGTCGTCTTCGACCGCCAGCGGCGCAGCACCCGGTCGCCGCGGACCGGTGGCGCGGAAGCCATCGGTGCGCAGCAGCGGATTTTCCGAGGGTTGGTCGAGTAGGGCAGTCGCCGCCTGCGCGCGCAGCGCCAGCAGTTTCTTGGAATCCGGTCGCCAGCCATCGGGGAAAGTCTCGCCGAGGAAGGCCGTCGTGGCGTTGCCTGCAGCAAAGACCGGGGCCCGCAAGCAATCGGCGAGGAAGGCCTGGTTCACGGATACGCCGGGCATTGCCAGCTGCTCGAGGCCGGCGATCAGCCGCTGTCGTGCAGTCTCGCGATCGGCGCCATGCGCAATCAGTTTCGCCAGCATGGAATCATAGTATGTGCCGACCTCGGATCCGGCGGCGACGCCAGTGTCGAAACGCAGGCCGCGCGGCGGCACGACATCGAGGAAACGACCGGTGGCCGGCAGGAAGCCTTCGTCGGGCCGCTCGGCATTGATGCGGACCTCAATGGCATGCCCGCGCGGCACGATCTGCTCCTGCGTCAGCGGCAGGTCCAGGCCAGCGGCCTGGCGCAGCTGGAACTCTACTAGGTCGACGCCGCAGATATATTCCGTAACCGGATGCTCCACCTGCAGGCGGGTATTCATTTCGAGGAAATATGGTTCGCTGCCGCCACCTTCCATGATGAACTCGACGGTGCCGGCGCCGGCATAGTTGATGGCACGGGCAAGCTTGAGCGCGCTCGAAAACAGTTTCTCGCGCACCGCCTCCGACAGATTGGGCGCGGGGGCTTCCTCGATAACTTTCTGGTGGTTCCTCTGGACCGAGCAGTCACGCTCATGGAAATGCAGGGCGCCGCCCTTGCCGTCACCGAACACCTGGACCTCCAGGTGGCGCGGCGATCGGATCAGTTTCTCGAGAAAGACGGTGTCATCGCCAAAGGCAGAACCGGCCTCGGCACGCGCACTGGCCAGCGCGGCCGGCAATGCTTTTGCCGTTTCGACGCGGCGCATGCCGCGGCCGCCGCCACCGGCGCTGGCCTTGACCATTACGGGATAGCCGATGCGTTCGGCCGCCGCGATCAGCTCTTCGGTGGAGGCGCCGGCGCCGTCGAAGCCGGGCACCACCGGCACTCCGGCGGCTTCCGCGAGGTGGCGTGCCTCGATTTTCGATCCCATCGCCTGCACGGCCTCGGCTGAAGGGCCGATGAAGATCAGTCCGCCCTCGGCGCAAGCGCGGACGAAGCCGGCATTCTCCGACAGGAAGCCGTAGCCGGGATGCACCGCATCGGCACCGCTGGCGCGGGCGGCGGCAATGACGGCGCGGATGTTGAGATAACTTTCGGAGGCCGCCGGCGGGCCCAGGCGGCAGGCCTGGTCGGCAAGTCGGACATGCAGGGCGTTCGCATCGGAATCGGAATAGACGGCGACCGTGCGCAGGCCAAGGCGCCGGCAGGTGGCGATGACGCGGCAGGCGATCTCGCCGCGGTTGGCGATCAGAACGGTACGGATCGGAAATGGGGCGGTCAGAAACTCGGTCATGTCATCACATCCTGTACACCGGCCGGGTCGGTCGCGGCGTTGGGCGCATGTTGCCCAGTGCTAGGCAGATCCCCAGAATTCGGCGGGTGTCACGTGGGTCGATGATGCCGTCGTCGAACAGCCGCGCGGTGCAGAAATAGGGATCCGACTTTTCGTCGAACATGCGGCGAGTCTTGGCTTCGTATTGGGCCAGTTCTTCCTCGTTCACCGTTTCCTTGTTGATCGAGGCGCGCCGCAGATCCATCAGCACGGTACTGCCGACATCCGGATTCATGCCGCCCAACCGGGCATTGGGCCACATGAAGAGGAAACGTGGACGGAAGCCACGGCCAGACATTCCGTAGTTGCCGGCGCCATAGGAACTGCCGGTGATCACCGTGTAACGCGGCACCCGACTGTTGCTCATGGCATAGACCAGCTTGGCGGAATGTTTCGAAATGCCGCCGATCTCCGCCTCGCTGCCGACCATAAAGCCGGTGGTGTTCTGCAGGAATAGTAGTGGCGTGCCGCGCTGGTCGCACAATTCGATGAAATGGGTGCCCTTCAGGCAGGCTTCCGCAAACAGCACACCGTTGTTGGCGATGATGCCGACGGGGAAACCCTCGATATGCGCGAAGCCGCAGACCAGGGTGTCGCCCCAGTCGGGCTTGAATTCGTGGAAGGCGCTGCCGTCCACCAGGCGGGCGATAACCTCGCGCTGATCGAAGGGGCGGCTGAGATCGGTGCCAACGATGCCCGGAATCTCGACCGGGTCAAACAGCGGTGGACGCGGCGCCTTCGGCTGGTGCTCGAAAGGCTGCGCATAGTTCAGCGCACCGACCATGTCGCGCAGGCGGCCGAGGGCTGAACGCTCGTCAGGCGCAATATGATCGTTGACGCCGGATTTGAAGGTATGCAGCGCAGCGCCGCCCAGATCCATGCGGTCGACCACTTCGGAGATGGCAGCACGCACGATCTGCGGCCCGCCCAGATGGATCGAGGCACTGCCGTCGACCATCACGAACTCGTCGCAGAGCGCGGGGATGTAGGCGCCGCCGGCGGTGCATTCGCCGAACACCACCGCAAGCTGGGGCAAGCCCTCGGCCGACATGCGGCACTGGCGATAAAAGGTGCCACCGAAATGGTTCTCGTCGTAGAACACCTCTTCCATCTGGTTGAGGTTGGCGCCGCCGCAATCGACCAGGTAAAGCACCGGCAACCGGTTCTCCATGGCGATTTCCTGGGCGCGGATATGCTTCTTCACCGTCTCTCGATAGAAGCTGCCGCCCTTCACCGTGGCGTCATTAGCGATGATCATGCAGGCGGTGCCGCGCACGGTGCCGATCCCGGTGATGAGGCCGGCGCTGGGCAACTGGCCGTCATACATGCCCCAGGCCGCCAGCGGTGTGAGTTCGAGAAACGCCGCGCCAGGGTCGATCAGCAGGTCGATGCGATCGCGCGCCAGCAGTTTTTTGCGTGCATGATGGCGTTCGACCATGCGCTCGCCGCCGCCGGCCAGCGCCCAGTCCAGCCGTTCGCGCAACCGGTCGATCAACTGCTGATACGCTTCCTGTCGCGCGCGAAAGCCTGTATCGCGCGGATCGATGGAACTGTGCAAAACGGTCATTACCTTTCCTGTACTTCTGAGATTTGCGGGTAGGCCTCGGTTCTCAAAATCTGTCGCTCGGTTATCCGGCCTTCGACGCGGACTTCATCAGCAGCGTGGCTGTGCCTTCTTGCACCGTCTCGTTCTTCTGGTTGATGACGTTGAAGCGCAGGGTAACGATTCCGTCGCCGGCTTTGGTGGGGCGCAGGGCATCGGTGGTGACGCGGGCATGAATGGTGTCGCCCAGACGAATCGGACCGCGGAAGTTCCAGTTGAGATTGAGGAGGCCCAGCGCGGTGCCGTTGATCAGGTTGAGCTGGGACATTAGGCCGATCGCCATCGACATGCCCAGCGGGCCATGGGCGATGCGGGTGCCGAAACGGGTTTCGCGGCAATGCTCCTCGTCGGAATGCAGCGGATTGAAGTCGCCCGAGACGCCGCAGAACATCACCACATCGGCTTCAGTCACTGTGCGGCGCTGGGTCGTCCAAGTCTGGCCAAGGCGATATTCCTCGTAGGTAAGGCCCATACCGGTATCCCTTCTCGACAAAATACAAAACGAGTGTTAGTTAGAATAGCGAATGCTCGGGTGGTCTGCAACAACCACCTGAAAAACATCCAGACGTTGGGTCGAGCCGGGAGGAAAGAGGCCGATGCAGATGATTCCGATCGATCAGGGGCTGGCCCAGGTCCTGGGCGGGCCGATCGCCCATGATGACGAGATCGGCGTGCGCTACAGGCTTTCGGCCGACCAGCGGGTGGTGCTGGAACTGCCCTATGCCCCTTTCCTCGCCGAGGCCGGCGAGACCTGCATCGGCGTTGGACCGCTGGCCACCGTGCTCGATAGTGTCTGCGGGATCGGGGCGATGGCAGCCATGGCCTACCGCGAGAGTACGGCGACAGTCGATCTGCGGATCGACTATCTGCGGGATCCGGCGGCGGAAACCGGCTGCTATGTCGTCGCGCAGGCGGTGCATGTGGGCGGACAGCCCGAAGCCGGCATGGTGATGATGCGTGCTGAAGCGCGCGAAATCGGCTCGGAAACGTTGCTGGCCTGCGCCACCGGCGAATTTATCCGCCGCCGTCTCCCCGAGCCGGCGCCGCGGCAGGGCCATGGCGCCGTGGCGGCACTGTCGACGGCGCCGAACTATCGTAGGCTAATGGAATTTGTCTCCCGGCCGGACGGCCTGCGGATGCCGTTCCGTCCCGGCCTGGTGGGCAATGGCTCGCTGCCGTCGCTGCATGGTGGTGCGGTCGCAGCCCATCTGCAGGGCGCGGCCGGCGAGGCCGTGGCGAAGGAGCGCAGCGGCCGGCCTGCCCGGCTGACCACGGCGCATTTCAGCTTTTTGCGCTTTGCCGGTGCGGTCGACACGCTGGCGCAGGCCGAGCTTGATCGCTTGGGTGCTTCGGTGGCCTCGGTACGGGTGACCTCGACGCAGGGGGCTGGGCGCGTCATCGCCCGCGCGGCCTGCACGTTTCTTTGCCTCTAGACTTATTCAGGCAGCAATTGTGCTTGCATGCCAGTGGAATCGACTTATACTAACGTACGACTGTTAGAAAATAAGGGCCATCCGATATGGGATCGGGGGCCGGGAAATGGGAAGGAAACCCCGATGTCGAGCACCAAGAGGGCATGGAGTCTGAAAAAGCGGGTTGCAGCGTCGCTGGCCGCGGCCGGAATGCTGCTGGCGGGCGCCGGTACAGCGCAGAGCGCAGAAACCCTGAGCTACGCCACCTATTTCGGCGCCAATGACCCTCTGGTCCAGGTCGATACCTGGTTCATGAAAGAGGTCGAGAAGCAGACCAACGGCGCTGTCAAATTCGACACCTTTCTGGGCGGCGCCATGTTCGGTGGACCGGAGATCTATCCCGGAATGTCCCGGCGCGCCGTCGACATGGGAATGAGTGTGCCTGCGGCCTTCCAGTCGACGGATTATGTGCTGAGCAACGTCACGCTGCCGTATATCACCGACGACTCGGTCGCCGTGACCTACGCCTTCAACCAGCTGGCCCAGAAGTCACCGGCGCTGCAGAAGGAGTATGCCAGCCAGAACGTCAAGCTGCTCTACGCGCTCGGCTTCTCCGAGAACACGATCTGGTCTACGAAGCCGATCCGGAAGGTCGAGGATCTCAAGGGTATGCGCATCCGCTCCGTCATGAGCATCGCGGATGGCCTCAAGATTCTGGGCGCGGTGCCGGTGTCGATGGGCTTTGGCGACGCCGTCGGCGCGCTCCAGCGGCAGGTTATCGACGGCTTCTCGTCTGCGCCTTTCCTGACCAGCATTTCGGTCGGCCTGCATGACTTCGCCCCGTATGTGTCCGATGGCGGCGGTATGGGGGTGTATGCCGTATCCAGCACTTCCATCAATCTCGATACTTGGAAAAAGCTGCCGCCGAACGTGCAGAAGGTGATGGAAGAGGTGGCTGCGAAGGTCCCCGACCATTACGCGGCAATCATGGACGGCATGGTCGACAAGGCAGTGGATGCGATGATCGCCGCAGGTAAGACGCAGGTCGTGCTGATGAGTGCGGAGGAGAAGGCGCGCGTCCGTGATGCCGTGGCAAAACCCCTGTGGGATAAATGGCTAATGGCCGCAAATCAGCGCGGAGTCGATGGTTCGGCTTTCCTCGACCAGTACCGTCAGCTGGTGTCGCAGCATGTAGGCAATCACAATTACCTGCCGGGTCTCGAGCGTTACACCAAGAAAAAGAAGTAATCCTTCGAAGCTGGCCCGGCTCATCAAGCCGGGCCCTCCCCTTCCGTTCGCCATCAGGCGCGGCAAGGAGCAGATAGTCAGCATGTGCTGCTGAGCGATCAGCGGTCCGGGTGGGTGGGTCTCCTGTATGCGGCACGTTTTCCGATTGATCGAAAAGATCAGCGACTTCCTGGGTGGTTTGTCCGGTTTCACCACTCTGGTCATTACCGTCATCGTTATTTTGGATATCGCGCTGCGGGCCCTGCTGAATGCGCCTATCGCTGGCGCGACCGAATTCAGCACTCTATTGCTGGTTGCGTTGGTCTATCTGGGTCTCGCATCGGTCCAGGTCAGCAAATCGAACTTCTCCGTCGAAATCATCGTCACGCTTCTGCCGCCTGCAGTCCGCCGCGTGCAGGAGACTCTGGTGACGCTGTTATCTGCCGCAGCGATCGGTCTGTTGGTCTGGTACACCGGAAAAGAGGCGTGGGTTTCTACCCTTCGCGGCGAAATGACGTTCGGAGCGATCGTCTTCCCGGTTTGGCCGTCTCGTATCATCGTCACTTTTGGCCTCGCCATTTTGTGGCTGCAGCTTGTGTGTGACGCGCTGCATCTGATCTTCCATGGATTGCCCGCGCCGGCCGGAGAGGATGCCGGTATCAAAGGAGTGGGCCAGTGACGCCGGTTGAACTGGGTACGATCATCATCAGCGCATTGCTGGTGCTTCTCCTGCTGGGTATGCCGATCGCCTTTGCGCTGATGGCGAGCGGCTTTCTGGGCATCTTCATCGCCCGTGGCCCGTCCGGCTTCGAATATGTCCTGGCGACTTTCCCCTATTCGTATATCGCGAACTTCGCCTGGATCGTCGTTCCGCTGTTCATGTTCATGAGCCAGTTAGCTTTCGTCACGGGCATGTCGCGTCGGGCCTTCGAGGCCGCCAATATCATGACCAGCGGTCTGCGCGGCGGACTTGCCACGGCGTCCGTTTTTGCCTGCGCGGTGTTCTCGACGGTCAGCGGCTCCAGTATTGCCACCGCCTCGTCGATTGCCAATGTGGCGATCCCGGAGATGCGTGCGGCCGGTTACAGCAACCGCCTTGCCGCGGCCTGCGTGGCGGCCGGCGGTACGCTTGGTGTGTTGATCCCGCCGAGCAGCATTCTGGTCATCTACGGCCTGGCAACCGGCACCTCGGTGGTGCAGCTGTTCATCGGCGCGCTGATTCCCGGCATCCTGACGGCCGTCGCCTATATCGTTGGCATCACGGTCGTGGGATATCTGAGCCCCCGCAGCGTGGGCGGGAAGCCGCGGCGCAGCGGCGTCACGATCGCCGACCGCTTCAAAAGCCTGCTGATGACCTGGGAAGCCGCACTGCTGTTCGTTCTGGTCATCGGTTCCATCTATCTTGGCATCGCCACGCCCAACGAGGCGGCCGCCGTGGGTGCCTTCATGGTCATTATCCTGGCTTTGTTCCGGCCCAAACGCCTGTCCATCATCTGGGATGGACTCCGGCAGAGCGGTTCGGTCACCTGCGCCGTTTTCGGCCTGATCATCGGCGCCGGTATATTCAGCATGGCACTCACCACGAGTCGGCTGCCGATGGAGATTGCGCAGTGGACGGCCGGCTTCGATCTGCCGCCGCAGGCGCTCGTGCTTCTGATCCTCGTGCCGTTCCTGTTTCTCGGCGCCTTCATCGACGGTTTCTCGATGGTGCTGCTGACGATGCCGATTGTGTTTCCCATCATACAGCATGCCGGGATCGATCCGATCCTGTTCGGTATCCTGGTTGTTAAAGCAGTCGAGATCGGCCTGATCACGCCACCCGTCGGACTCAATGTCTTCGTCGTCAAGGGTGCCGTACCGGATCTTCCGCTGCGGGATGTATTCATCGGATGCATTCCCTTCGTGCTGCTGGAAATCGGCCTGACCATTCTGCTGGTGATGGTGCCCGAGATCGTTCTCTGGCCGCTGTAACGGCCGACAAGTCAGACTGTCGAAAGAAGGTAACGGGTAGATGGTGGGAGTACACACAAGCGCGCCCTACGGCGTAGTTCGGAGCACCCTCGGCGAGATTCTGGTCAGGAACGCAGCTACATTCGGCGAAAAGACCTTCCTCTCCTTCGAAGGCAAGAGCTACAGCTATGCCTTTGCTGATCGTCATGCCAACCGCACTGCCAACGGCCTGCGCGACAAGGCGAAGGTGAAGAAGGGCGACCATGTCGGTCTGCTGCTGGGCAACTGCCCGGAATTCCTGTGGTCAATCTTCGGCCTCGGCAAGCTCGGCGCTGTGGCAGTGCCTTTCAACACCGCGGCCAAGGGCGAGCTGCTGGGCTATCTGCTCGGCCATTCCAGGGTCAGCGTCCTGATTCTCGAGGCGGAATTACTGCCCCGTGCGGAAGCCTATCTGCGGAAGAGCACGGCGATTCACACCGTCATCGTGGTGCCCAGCCCCGCCCGAGGCGATACGGCCGCGGTGGCCGAGCTCCCTACCATGCCCTTCGCCGCGCTGGAGGCATCGCCCGATACGCCGCCCGCCGTGGAGGTGTCGCACCGGGACCCGATGTTTCTGATGTACACTTCCGGCACGACGGGCCCGTCGAAGGGCGTGATCGCGCCGCATTCCCAAGGGCTGAGCGTCGGCGACCAGCTGGTCAACGTCTACGGCTACACCTGCGAGGACATCCTCTACACCTGCCTGCCGTTGTTCCACGGCAATGCCCTATGGTATTCGATGATGCCGGCATTTCTTTGCGGCGCGACGCTGGTGGTGTCACGGCGCTTCTCGGCCTCGCGCTTCTGGCAGGAAGTGGTGGACAGTGGCGCGACGCAGGCCAATGCGCTCGGCGCCATGGCCAATATCGTGATGAAGGAGCTGGGCGAGCTGGATCGTAGCCGTCTCAAGCTGCGCCAGTGCATGGTGGTTCCAGCGCTCGACCATGAGGCGGGCAAACCCTTCCGCGACATGGGCATCAAGCTCACCAGCCTGTTCGCCCAGACCGAAACCTTCGCGGTGACGCTCCACGGACCGGACGAGCCTGCGGAAAAGGCCGGATCCGCGGGCCGCGCCCATCCCTATACCGAAGTGGCGATTCTCGACGACGAGGACCGGTTCCTCGCGCCGGGCGAAGTCGGCGAGATCGCTGTGCGTCCCCGCGCGCCGGGCATCATGATGCAGGGTTACTATGAAATGCCGGTGGAAACCCTCGGCACCATGTCGACCCTCTGGTTTCATACCGGCGATCGCGGCTATCTCGACCAGGATGGCTATCTCTACTTCGTCGACCGCAAGAAGGACGCGATCCGGCGCCGCGGCGAGAATATCTCAGCCTATGAACTGGAGATGGTCATTTCACGGCACCCGGCGCTGCGCGAGGCCGCGGCCGTGGCCGTGTCCTCGGAGCTCGGCGAGGACGATGTGCTGGTTTGTCTCGTCGCCAATCCGGATACGAAGGTCGATTTCGCAGAGATCATCGCCTTCTGCGACGCGAACATGCCATATTTCATGGTGCCGCGGTATCTGCATGTCCTCGACGAGCTGCCCAAGACAGCTTCGGAAAAAATCGAGAAATACAAGCTGCGCCAGTGGGCGTCCGAGAATATGGACAAGCTTTGGGATCGTGAGAAGGCTGGTATCAAGGTGACGCGCTGAGCCGCGTCGAAGGAAGGTATCCGATGAAGAACGAAGCGCTGGAACTGACCTGGCCGGCCGAGGGCGTGGCGCAGATCACCCTGACTCGTGGCGCCGAAATGAACACCCTGACGCATGCCCTGCTGGATGGCCTGGAAGGCGCCATTGCCCAGCTCAAGGCTTCGGGCGTGCGTGCGCTGATCATCACTGGCAGCGGCCGCGCCTTCTGCTGCGGCGCGCATCTGGACTACTTCACCGAAGACCGGCTCGGCCGCGATGCTGGCTTCATATTGCGGGATACCTATCTCGATCGCATCGCCCGGGTTTTTGACAGCCTCGAGGAGCAGCCCTATCCAGTGATCGCAGCGATCAACGGCTTTGCGTTGGGTGGCGGTGGCGAGCTCGCACTATCCTGCGATTTCCGCATTATGTCAAAGACGGCGCGCATCGGCCTGCCCGAGGTCAAGCTCGGTGCTATCGCCGGCGCCGGTGGCGTGCAGAAGCTGGTCCGCCATGTCGGCCGCACCAAGGCGCTGGAATGGATTCTACTTGCCAGCCAAGTTTCGGCCGAAGAGGCCGAGCGGCGCGGACTGCTCTATGCCGTGACCCAACCGGAGGCGTTGTTGCAGGAAGCGCTGACGCTGGCCGAGCGACTCAAGGCGCTGAGCCCGCGGGCGATCGCCCAGAGTAAGGTCGCTGTCTACCTGTCGGAAGATGCCGATCTACGCAGCGCCCGCCGCTTCGGCCTGGAAGCCCTAAGCCTGCTGATCGGCAGCGCCGACTGGACCGAAGGCATCGCTGCCTTCCACGCCAAGCGCCCGCCGAAATTCGGTTGAGCAAGAGCACCCGTCTCCCCGCAAACGGGGACGTAACTGGCGGCGAAGCTAACGGGTTTTGATAGCCGCCACCTCGACATGAATGTCTGCGGTGCTGGGAATCGTAATACTCTTGAAACGTTACGTTTTGGCTCCGGATCGAGCTCAATTTGAATTTGCAGATCCCAGGCCAATGGCGTGAACCCACGTGGGTGGAGATGGCAACCCGCACAGCCTGGCATGTGTTGACGGTGATTGCTATGCTATTAGCTCAGTAGGGTGCGCAAAAAGCACATCTATCAAGTTACAGGCACACCCTGGTTCATTACGGCCGCTCGCGACAAATCGTGCCGATCTGGCGACGGCTTGTTGGATGGGCCGGCGTAAAATTTCGAACGGCTTCTTAGAGGATTTTGTTTGAGGACGGCAACGCCGACCGCGTTGATCTGAAGTTTCTCCATCGCACGAGCGATCTTAGCTGCGTCCTCGGCAGCACCGTCGATAAGCAACCAATATCGCTTGAAGAATGTCGATGAGAATGCTGCCTCGGCGATGATTTTCCTCATCGTGCCTGGCGCAATATGACTCCCAAGCTTTTCCAGATCAAAGCTATCTACGAATTTAACAGTGAATCCATCCCTGCCAATGGAAACGGCGTCGGGTGTAACAAATTCAAAGGAATATTTGTACGCAAAGACTTTAGCTGCAGTTCTTGAGAAATCCTCGACTTCTTTAGAAAGCAATTCCGCTAGTGATTCCTTATGATCAAAGCCACGATGCCATGGCAGACGTGATTGCAACCTTGGCCCTTTGTCAATGTGTGCGCGAGCGGTCGTCGGACCTTTGGAAAAGATTTGTACGTTTATCAAAAAAAGTGACGGTCGCCGATTTCGTCGGCGCTGAAGATTGATTTTTCCTTACCGAATTTTTCGGAAACGAAGCCTATCATTCTCCAGTCTTCTGTCTGGGCGAAGATCTTGAGAAGACCAATGGTCGACTATGTCTGCGACTGGATGTCGACATTGAGGTACTCGGAACAGTGATTGAGGAAAATTTACGAATTGAACTTGCCGCGAAGCCAAGTCCGATTCGTTCACTTCGGACTAACGCCGCGCCTGCGCTAACAGCATTTTATGATGCGCCAGACCTTATGCTGAATGGCCTAGATATTAGTGAATTAGAGACTCGTGCGCGACGGATTAAAGAAGATCGCGATTTGTGCTCTAAGCTTATCTCGTCTTACATAGCCACCCGCGAACCGTCCCAGGTATCCTTGCATGTCGACCCGCAGATTTATGATGGATTTCCTGGAGACGAAATTCTTACGCATGGCGTCCTTTCACGACGCAAGTCGGCCGGAGGCACTTTCCATTGTACAGAGCCTCGATGATGAGAGGCTGAAGGTCTTTGGCCTTCGCCTGATATACTTTGGTGCGCGGTCTATTTTGCCGGACAATGTACGGCTTCAGATCGAGCGTGATCTCACAGATCGGCTCATCAGAGACACAGGCGCTGGATTGACATTCCATCAAGCATTGCAGGAAACGGATGCATTGTTGGAAGGCAGCCCGGACGATGCGGAAGGTATATTGATTGACTATAGAAGCTATTTGATTAACCGAATCCGACGCGTACAGGAGTTTCGGTCCAAGCAATTGCCTCAGTGGATTTCTGACGATCTATCCTCAGTCGAGCGTTCTCAGGCGGCGTTGCATTTCACTGCTGAAGTTTATTCTTCATGCCCCGCGTTTCCGAAATGGCTAGCGGTTATTGGTTCCGTGATTTGCCGCATCATGGCCGCGGCTTCGGTATGACCAACCGGGTCACAAAGCCCCAAGATCATGCCGCATTGATCGGGCCAGTGCATCGAAACTGGTTCTTGATTGCTGCTGGCGTCAATAGCCTTATCCAAGTGCCGCCAATGCTGGCGAATGTTCCGGTGTAGAGCACTCAGAAATTGGGGGTACCGCCTTCGAAGTGCTGTATCGCTGAGGTCTGGGGTTCGAACATACCGTTTAATGCGAGAATTCATTGAGCGATCTCCCGATCACTGCGCCGGCGGCGCTTTGCCCGTTTGTATGTCGGTTGACCGTTTTGCCCAACGCCGTGGAAGACGCCTTGAGCCTCGATTTTCTTGGTCAGTCGTTTCAACTCCCGCAAGACAGTCTTTGATTTTGCATCCGGGTTGATCAGAAGCAGGAAAGGGCCATGAAAAGTCGGTTCACCTTCGACATGGTGGGGGTTCGCATAAGATGGCTTAATTGAGAATTTGAAGACCAGTTGGATCGGTTCTTCATTCTTTATGGCTGCGTAACCGGCATAGACGCCTTTCGCTTTTGCCATTGTTCACTCCTTCGGTTGGCTTTGGTGAGGCATGAAGTTGGCTGAACCCAAGAGAAGTTGAAATTTCCCTGGTCTTCTCTTGTGTTCCCGTCTTTCCCGCACTCAATGCATGGGCGAGTAGCATGGGGTTCGGTGCAGAAGCTTGATGTCCTGACGCCACCTTGAAGATCCCGTGTTTCTCTGAGCACCAACGAGACGCGAGCTGCCGCGCCTGCTTTTAAATTTTGGTCAGGTCAGATTCAGCAAATGATAGGAATGCACCGCTGGCGGTTAACTCTGCCAGGCGGCGCAGCAGCTTCTCTGTCTGATCTTTCCCAACGTCAGCGGTAAGCTGGGTAATCATTCGCAACATGAGCGGCCAATCAACCTCTTCAGTAAACTGTCCCTCTTTCGCAGCTTCGACAGCGATTTCAAGTTCAGTCTGATGGTGACGCAGCAATCGGCGCCTATAGTTTTTGATATCGTTCGTGCGCTGTGCGCTCATCGTCCTATCTCCTATCTCTTGAGCTGCCGATTTCATGTGGCCGCTCAATAAGCATTAGTGATGTGACAAAAAAACTTCGCTGGCCGGTAGCCGCTTTTGGCCGCAATAGAGCGCTTCGGCGCCCTAGCTGATCCGAATTCCGGGCGGCAGTGCTTTGCCGCGTGACGCTGTCGTGCCGTTAAAGCTGCAGCCGTCTAGGCGCGCGCCCCTAAGATCGAGTGCCCCAAATTCACAATTTTCTAGTTTGGCGTTTTCAAGATTGGCCTGCCTGAATTCGGCGTGACCTTGGCAGAGAGACAGATCAGCCTCGCTCATGTTTGCGCCAAGGAATGACGTGCCAGTGAGATAGGCGTTTATTCGCGCGCCAGACAGATCAGCAAAATTGAAGCGCGTGCTCAGCAATGAAGCCCGGCTGTCCGTCTCAATTTGAAAGCGGGGATGCGCAACCGGTCCCGGCCAATCCCCCAGCCAGGCGCCTGTTAGCCTCGCCCGGTCCAGAATAGCGCCGTCGAAGGTTGGGGCGATAAGCCGCGCCCCGGTCAAGTCGGCGCCGGTCAGCCGGCCCCGCAAGCAAATAAAGCCGTGCCCATAGCTTCCCTTTAGCCTGGCGCCGGACAGGTCGGCATAGCTGAGATCGATGCCGTCTAAGCAGAACTCGGCAAGATCGACACCCCGTAGGTCGGCATAGGCGCCATCAGGCTCGCCGGCCAGCCAGCGGCTGTGGCAATGCGCGATCTCGGCAAGGGCGGCTTGGCTGAGCCTTTGGCCGGCAAAGATCGGGGAGGCGGCGCAGAGGCTTGGGCCGGTCAGTGAGGCGGCCAACAGATTGCGGCGTGTCAGCATGCAGAAAGGCTCCGTTTCTAGGCCAAGAATTCCCGTTTGACGCGAAATCCGTCATTTTGCAAAGTTAAAAGGTTTTTGGCCAAAAATGGCCTAAAATATTGAAAAAATTGACTATTGACTGGCCATCTAGGCCAGTATATTCTACTATAGCGAGAAATCAAATTAGAGTTAGCTGCTCGCAACAGTTGAGGCGTGCCATTCAGGCAATGGCCTCGTCAAACCAAAAACCTAAGAGGTCACCATGCGACGATCATCGCGATCGGCTCGAATTGCGTCTGTTTGCGTGCTCGGCAAGAAAACCATTCGGCCAAAGACCTGGCCCGCACGTCTGAAGCTTATCGATCAGGTCATTCAGGCCCTGTCACTCTGGCAGGGGCCTCTCGACGCTCTGGTTTTGCCGGGGGCTTATCTTAGGACCAGGGCCTTCATTGGACATCTCAACCATGAAGGGCGTGTTCAGGCATTGCTGCGCGAGCCGTTTGCTGGCCGTTTGCTGGCGGCTTCGCGGCAGCTTGAAAAACGCAGCCAAGGCGCCGTCCTGGTCCTTGGGGCTGATTCTGCGCCATATCGCCGCGAAGAAATGGGCGATCACGGTTGCCTGGCATTAAAGGCTGGCAAAATCGTTGGCTACGCCAGGAAGATCTTTCCAGCCGGTGGTGATACAACAGGCGACTATCTGCCGATCGTGCCGGCCACTGCCGACTACGCGTCAGTGCATCGCTTCGTGCGCTTGGCCAATGGCCAGAATGCCATGCTAGCTGCCTGCTATGACCTCTTTGGCCTGACCGAAGACCGAAAACAGCCCGGACGCCGGTCCCGCCATATTCGCTGGCTGTGGCATGAAGGTGCCTATTTTGGCGAGGACGAGGCCGGGCCGGTTCGAGAGCTGCGGGCGGCCTGTATGCGGGCCTGGCATTATTTGTTCGATGAGCAGAAGCCCGACATCGCGCTTTGTGCCATTCATGGCTTCAAAGAGCCTGGCCTTGACGGCTACTGGCAGCGGCACGGCATCGCTGCGGCTTCGGCCATGTTGCAAGGTGGCCTTGTGGTCGGGGGCGCTCATTTTTGGAATGCCCTGCCACAGCCAGAAAGCTCGACCTTAGCAGCACGAGATGTCGCAAGGCGCTATGTCGGCCTTTGGGCCAATCGGCCGCTGGAAAGCCTCAAGCCGATCGAAGCGATGACGGTTACGTCAGACAAGCTCACAGCACTCGTCAGGCTCTTCGAAGGCTGACGCTCTCAAGCGCAATACGCCGACCACCCAATCGGGTGGCCCAATCCTTCACACCATGAACCTGAAACCGATGTTCGGCCGCTTGGCCGGCAATAGGAGGTCTTTGCCTATGTCTCAAGAACCAAACTCGCACGCACTCACGGCGCGTATTCGTATGTTGAACGATCATCTGCGTCAAACACGACTTGGGGGCCGATGTGTCATGACGGCTGGCGTCGCTGCATTGGCGCCTAGTCGCGTCGCGCTGCTCTGGCGCCGCGTGGCTGAGTTCAATGAGTTTGACGTTGATAATGACCCTTACGGCGAACATGACTTTGGCCGCTTCGAGCAAGATGGCGAGACCTTCTTTTGGAAGATCGACTATTATGACAAAGACATTCGCTTTGGGTCTGAAGATCCGGCAGACCCAGGCGTCACCACAAGGGTGCTGACGCTCATGCTGGCCTCAGAATACTGAGGAGGCCGAGATGGCAGGCAAACAAGCTAAAGTCCTCACAGAAACACAGCTGGCGCGTGCCCTACTGGCCGTTAAGAAGGGCCGTTGGCCAGATCGTGATCGCGCCATGCTGCTGCTCTCTGTGAAAGCCGGCTTACGTGCCGGCGAGATCGCCAAGCTGACCTGGGACATGGTGCTGACGGCTGATGGCCGGCTGGCAGACCGTATCGAGCTCCACGACAAAGCAGCCAAGAAGCGTTCTGGCCGTACGATACCGATGCATAAGGATCTGCAAAGAGCATTGGCAGCGATCAAGCCGAGAGGCACGGCGACCGGACCAGTGATACGCTCTGAGCGCTTAAGCCCAGACGGCAGCGACGCCATGCGCCCGACCAGCGTTGTGAACTGGTTTTACAGCTTCTATGGCGAACTCGGCTTCAAGGGCTGTTCATCGCATTCCGGTCGCCGGACCTTCATCACGAGAGCTGCTAAACTGGTTTTTAAGGCCGGTGGCAGCTTACGGGATGTCCAGCAGCTGGCCGGTCATCGCTCGATCGATCAAACGCAGTCTTACATCGAGGGGGATGGCCAGGCGAAGCGCCGTCTTATGGCGCTGCTATGAATACACTGTTACTCGTTAGCCTTGACGGCGGCCGCGCGGCAGGCCCTTCCTTGGCGTTGTTGGCGAGGCGAAGAACTCGACAATCGGCATTTTCATGGCTTTGGCGAGCACGTCGAGCGTCGTCACGGTGGGGGCCCGTTTGCCGGTCTCAATCTGGCTGATGAAGCTTGAGGCAATCCCAGCCTCATGAGCCAGGCTCTCTTGCGTAAAACCGCTCTCGAGCCGCATGCGCCGGAGGTTCTTTCCAACTAAGTCCTTAACGTCCATGACCCGGAAACTCAGGGTTTTATGGACGAATCGCCATTTACTATAGTAAATTTTAGGTGGTGAAGTGGTTGGGGGGAGACGCGGCGGCTCGGGAACGTGCAGCGCCACATAGATCAGGGCCAAAACGCCCGAATCAGAAGGATGCTCTAAATGTCAGATCTTCAGAGCCTGCCCAGTTGGGCAGATGTAAAACTACGTCAACGCCATTGGTTCGTGATCCTGGCCGGCCTGCTTTTTGTGCCGCTCGGCCTCATCCTCTTGTGGTTTCAAACGACCTACCGAAAGGGCCGACAAGGCGCAGCGGCCAAGGTGCCGAGTTGGGAAAAGGCCGTCATTAGTCTCGGCTTTGTGGCCTTCGTTTACATGATGATGGGGCCTGTACAGTCGTGGCTCACGCAAGGCGAAAGATCGGCCGGCTTGCCGACATGTTCTGCAAAAGCCGCTCAGGAGACTCTCGTCGAAGCCTTCGACAAGTCACAATTCGCACGACAGCAATCACTTTCGATTGTCGATCTCAGCCAGATCAAAGACAGCGAGATGACTGGCCAGATGCGCAAGTGCACAGCCATTGCCATGCTCAACAATACTGAGCGCGTATATATCGAATTTGCGATGGAGAACCGGTCAAATGGAAATTTTCTGTTGACCTTTCAGGTCGTCGACGAGCCGCAAAAACCAGCACCGGCAAGAGTTCAGACACAAGGCAAGACGCAGGCAGCACCTTCGGCAAGGACTGCAGCCTCGGCGAAGCCGCCTGGCAATCTATGGCAAGAGTTAATCGGCCGGCACCCCTACGACGTGATGACAGATCGCGCCGTCAGAGACGCTTATGCCACACATTTCGGCGACAATTTTCGTGACTTCTTGGCTGGCCTCGAAGTCGCTAGCGCAACAGAGCTCATCGATGGCCGATACCTCATTGGTTTCGGCTGTGCGCCACATCAGTGTGGTGAGACAGAAAGCTTCTTTGCCGTCGATATTCGCACTGGCGCCTTTGAAGCCTTCGCCTATGACGGCACTCATCTTCAAAAGGTGGCAAAGGTCGGCGACTTGGTTGCCACGCCGGCGCTAACGGCAAAATTCGACGCCTGGACGCAACAATAAACGACAAAGAGGTTTGGTCATGAAGACGCTTATATCATCGCTTGCTTTGACTGGGTTGCTGGCATTGGCGGCCTGCAAGACGACGTCGACGCAGAACGTTACTTATCCAAGCGTACACCCAGGCGGCCGGCCAGCTGCCGAGCAGGTCCATGCCAGGATTTACAAGCCGGAAGGCGCGGGGCCATTCCCAGCGATCCTCGTTCTGCATGGCTGCGATGGCATAAAGCAGCATTATGAGGGTTGGGCCGAGGTCGCAGCCTCCTGGGGCTATGTCGCGGTCCTCGTCGATAGCTTCACCGGGCGCGGCTTTGGCCAGATTTGTACAAACACGGCCGATGTGCAGCCAGATGAGCGCGTTCTCGACATCGTCGGCACGGCCGCCTATCTCAAGACCTTGCCATATGTCAAAGCCGACGCCATCGGCTTGTTCGGCTTTTCCCATGGCGGCTGGACGATCATGAAGGGGGTTCAGGCCAATGCCAGGCTCGCCAATCATGGCGTCAAGGCCGCAGTGGCCTATTACCCCTGGTGCGACCCAGAGCGCGACGGCAATGTCGATCTGCCGCTCTTGATCTTAATGGGGGCGGCCGACAATTGGACGCCGCCTGAGCGCTGTCGCAATCTCAAAGACCAAAGGCGGCTCCGCAAGCCAGAACTTGTCGATATGGTCTTTTATGATGGGGCCTATCATGCCTTTGATATCCCGGGGCGAACCATGGAAATGCTTGGTCGCGGCGAAGGCGGTTCGATCACGATGCGCCGCGTTGGCTATAACGCACCGGCAGCAACAGACGCCATGAAGCGTGCCAAAGCGTTTTTTGACATGCATTTGAAGCCGTAGCCGCCGGCTTCAGCCAAGCAGGCTTTGACAAAGTCTATCAGGGGCGGCTCAGTGCCGCCCCGATGATACGCTCGCCAGCCGCTCCCGGCTCGCTCCGCTATTTCACGATCGCTAGCTGCGATCTGACTCAGTAGAGAACCCACTCAGTAGATTGCCTAAATTAGTCCCTGGCGATGAGTGACTGAATTTGATCAGCCTTCGGCACCAGTTTCGTCTTGGAACATGTTCCGCTTCGAATTGATATTAGCGCTATCCCTTTGCAATCGGTCGACGAGAACTTTCATCTGCGATGTTGGCCATTCAGTTGAACTGAACGACTGCTCTCGTTGCCAGTTTCGAATCGAAACTTCGACTGACACACTCGAGAATGCCAGTTTGCGACTTTCCCACTGAAGGGCTGCGCAACTCGAGTGTCGCCGATGCGCATCGCGAAGATACTTTACAGTATCGCATGATCATCATTAGCAAACCGGGGCGTTTCTAAATCAATCTGCAGGCCAGAAATCCCGGGTGAATAGCACCCGGTCAGAACGCTCCGGCAGAAACAGCTCTTTCGACATATAACTGCTGAGCTGTCGGTTATCCCAAACGCGGCGGAAATCGATGGTGCCAGACGACACCACCACCTTAAACATGGTCGTGAGCTCTGCTGTGAGTTCCGTTTCGGAATACAGTTTCGAACCGGTAGGGCAGATACCCTTCCAATGGATATGCGGATGGGTCGTTGGCTTCTCGATCACGCCGATCATGTCGGCGCGGCTGTCTCGCCTGCGACAGTAGTTTCTTCCAAGAAACCTACGATCCAGGCGCGCAAAGAATGCTTTTGCGGCATCGACCATTCTTTCTTTACTGGCCTGCCGATTAAAGTTCATCGTGATGAAAGCTTCAGGGTAGGGGAGGTTGGCGCTGCTGAGCAGCGCCTCCCATCCGCGGGACATCGGCCGCTTACTCACCGCCTTTGTCCGGGCACTGAGATGCCGCCTGCTCGGCAGCTAGAATGTCGCTCAGCGCATACCTTACGCGGCCGCCGATCTTCCGGGGACGGATGACTGCATCCGGATCGGAGTTCCAGTGGGCCAGGGCCTTGTAGGAGAGGCGCCACCGGACGGCGAGTTCCGCTCGGAATAGAAAAACCTCATTGAGGACCTGAGATAGACGCCGCTGCACCTCAGCTTCCATCTGGGCTTGGAGTTGAACTAGTTCCGATTCGGAAAATCGGCCGTCCGAGAACGGGAAATTCGAGTTCTGATTGGTCATTTTCGCTTCGCCGCATGGAGGCATTTCCTTTCGCGTTGATCCATGCGGGAATTTTTACAGTTTCTGATTTCTATTTCCGGACGCGTCAAAACGGCCTCTAGATGTGTCAAGCATGCTCGAGAACGCTCTCATCAGGTTGTCGAGGGAAAATTCGGGAACTGGCACGCTCACCAAGTTCTGGTGAAAATAACCGCAAATTCAGTCGCGGCGATAATCCGATTCGAAGTTTCGAAAACCGGTTCCGAAACGGAAATTGAGCGGAAAGAGCCAATGAGAGAAAATCAAGAAGAAAATCAGGTCGCAAAGTTCAGCCGACTGCTTGAGGGTCTGAAGGCGTCCTACGCAAAGCATAAGCCGCCAAAGCGGCTGGCCGGCCTGGTTCGGCTCGCCCGCCTCGTAGAAAAGTACCCGGAGGTTAAGAAGGAGCTGCTAGAGCGAACAGCCGACCAGAAAGGAACCGACCGGAGCGTTGAAAGCCTATTGGTTAATTTTGTCGGGTCAGATGTGAGCGCACCAGGCCTGTCTCGTATGAGGAAGGCGCTAAAGGCGGCCCAGCAAAAGAGCCTCAAACCTTCAGAGGCCGCACAGCTGGTTAAGAAAGGTGGAGGAATCGAGGGATTCGGAGATGCGGGTGGTGAGCCGAAGCGGCGTGTGCATAGACCGAAGGTGCGCAATGCCGTCGTGGAACCCCTCATCAAGAACGAACTCCGCCGAACCGCGGCGGAAACGATGGACATCCGAACGGAAAGCAAGCGGAGGTGGGTGGCTAAATTTGGCTTGCAGCTAAAGGACGGGCAGTACCTGCTGTTTGACGATGTGCACCTCCCGCGCAAAGAGGCACTCAAGCTGCTCAAGAAATACTCCCCTCGGTGCCAAGAACTCCTAGCTCGCAAGAATAAATACGGTAAGCGTAAGAACTCAGGATAGAAAAGGTAAATACGGGAAGTTTCGGATCTGCAGAGCGCCTCGCATACTCGTGGCCCATGCAACGGAGGCCATAAATGATTGACGCGACACTTCCCCTCAGCTGGACGCCTTATCTGCAGAGCTTGCAGAAGGCCAAGACATCTCATGCTGCCTTTGAGAAGGACCGACTAGAGTTTCTCGCCCAGCTCGTCATACTGCAGCAACATTTACAGTCTGACAGCGGTCGCACCGAATTAAAATTGCTCGGGATCAGGCACTCGCCGTCGGTCAAGGCAGAAGAGATTCTGCAAGCACTACTTTTTCCATATACGGAAGAGCCAGAGATCTGCCTTTCGCTTTTGACGTCACAGCTCGTCGCCGTGACCCGAAATGCCAAATCTTTGTCCGCGATCAAGCTGGCGCTTGAAAAGGACGTAGAATTTGGGCCGGACCCTGAGGGTTCATATTTCCCCTTGTGGGCAATGCACGCGTCAGCTCGGTAAACCAAGTGCTGCGGCACACGCTGTATGGCGTGATCTGATTGAGTAGAAATCGAACTCAGTAGAGAATGCCAGTTCGGTCCCGGCCAGTAGATTTGCCTAACTTTGGCCAACGCCTGGCAGCTTATCGTTGAAGTGTTAAACGTGCGCTTTACGGCCATTGATCACCGGCTGTAGCGCGCCTATCCCCAAAATGAATGCGCGCACGAGCTCATAGGTCGGCCTGAAATAGGGCGGGTGGCGGAACTACCCTAAGGACGCTTTTCCTGCGTCTCTTGTGCTGTCGCTAGGCTTTTCCCACTTGACACAGTCGTTAGATGCCCTTGATACTGTAAACGTTTACTCAAGCCGGTGCTTTTCTTTCTCTCTGCATCATGACGGTATCTAAGGGCGGGTGTAGTAAGAGCTTGCTCGTTATGGAAAACGTTTACTAAACTTGGCGGATAGACGTGAGAACGCATTATTTTAGTATCGGCAGCGATATCGGCGGCACCTTTACCGATATCGTGCTGCTCGACAGGAATACCGGACAGGTTTTCCTGCACAAACTGCTCAGCACGCCGAATGAGCCGGCGCGCGCCGTGCTGGAAGGCATCCGTGCCGCGATACAGCGTTTCATGCCGGCCGGGGCGCAGATCGATAGCGTCGTACATGCCTCCACGATTGCCAACAACCTGATCTTCGAACGCAAGGGCGCGCCCATCGGGCTGCTGACCACAATGGGTTTCCGCGACATCATCGAGATGCGCCGGCAGGAACGCTACGACATGTACGATATCATGCTCGACTTGCCCGAGCCGCTGGTGCCGCGGCGCCGGCGTTATGGCATTACCGAGCGCATCGTCAGCGATGGCGGTGTCCTTGCGCCGCTGGACGAGCGCGAGGTGGATGCCGCGATTGCCGATCTGGTCGCGCAGGGCGCGCTGGCAGTCGCGATCTGCTACCTGCACAGCTACCGCAATCCGGAGCATGAGCAGCAGACGGCACGTCGCGTGCGCGAGATCGCGCCGCAGCTGGCGATTTCGGTCTCCTCGCAGGTGCTGCCCGAAATCCGCGAATATGAACGCTGCTCCACCACGGTGGCCGATGCCTATGTGAAACCATACGTGGTGGGCTATCTGGAGCGGCTGGAGGCCGATCTGCGTGCCTTCGGCGAGCAGCCGCTACGCATCATGCTGTCGGGCGGCAGCACGGCGCCCGCGGCCACGGCCCGCGACTATCCGGTGCGGATGGTGGAATCCGGTCCGTCGGCCGGCGTGCTGGCGGTGCAGCATTATGCTGCCATGCTTGGGATCGCCGACTGTCTGGCCTTCGACGTCGGCGGTACGACCGCGAAGGCCGGCCTGATTCTGGGCGGCGAGGCGCTGACGACCGGCACCTACGAAATTGATCATGCCCGGCGGTTCAAGAAGGGCAGCGGCATCCCGCTGCAGCTGCCGGCGATCCACCTGCTGGAAATGGGCGCCGGCGGCGGCAGCATCGCCCGCATCGACGGCCTCGGTATGCTGGAAGTCGGGCCGCAGAGTGCGGGCGCCAGCCCGGGACCGGCCTGCTATGGGCGCGGCGGCACCGAACCGACGGTGTCGGATGCCGATCTCGTGCTGGGTTATCTCGATCCGGACTTCTTCGCCAGCGGCGGCATGACGCTGTCGCGGCAGGCGGCCGAAGCCGCCATCGAAGCGCGCATCGCGACGCCGCTGGGCATCGATGTCATTACGGCCGCCAAGGCGATCCATGATCTCGTCAACGAGAAGATGGCAGCCTCGATCCGCATGTACTGCCTCGAGAATGGCGAGGATCCCGCCAATCTGGCGCTGGTAGCCTCCGGTGGTGCCGGTCCGGTACATGCCTACGGTGTGGCCCGCAAGCTCGGCATTTCCCGCGTCATCATTTCGCCGATTGCCGGTGCAATGTCGGCTGCCGGCCTGCTGACTGCGCAGAACGGCTTCGATGTTTTGCGCATGGTGCGGCTGCCACAGGCCGGCGTGACAGCCGGTCTGATCAAAGACGCGCTAGCCGCCATGCGGAGTGAGGCGGCGTCCACGCTGCAGGTTGCATCTTCCGATCTCGCGCTGGCCTCGGCGGTGGCTGACATGCGCTATGCCGGCCAAGGCTTCGACATTGCGGTTCAACTGCCCGAGGCCGGTATCGACCAACTTGATGGTCGATCATTGGCCAAAACCTTCGCTCAACAGTATGCCCGCTTGCATGGCCATGATCTGGGCGAGACGCCGGCCGAACTGACCAGCCTGCGTGTCACCTTCCGAGAAAAGATGCAGGGTGCTGGCGCCATCAGTCGCGGGGACAGTCCGGTGGCGGATGGCGTGGCGGCACCCAAGCCGGCGGCACAACGTCAACTGTATTTTCCTGGCTCTGGCATGGCGCATGACGGCAGCATCTATGATCGCGCCGCTTTGCCGGCCGGTATAACGCTGCAGGGTCCGCTCGTCGTTCGCGATCCGGAAACCGCTTCGGTGATCGGACCAGACTGCAAGGTCATGCGGGACGCTTTCGGTGGCCTGCTGCTCGATCTGGCGACAGGAACGGCACTATGACGCGCGGGATCAACAGCGTCGACGCCAAGATCGCCTGGGCAAAACTGCTGGCGATGGTGGATGATTCCGCGGCGGTGATCATTCGCGGCGCCTTCTCGACGCTGGTGCGCGAGATGCACGACCTTGTCGTTGCGGTCTTCGATGCCAAAGGGCGCCTGATTGCCACGTCCAGTCTTGGCAGTCCGGGGCTGGCTGGCACGTTGCCTCACACGATGAAGCAGCTCGTGGAGAAATTCCCGACGGAGACGCTGCGACCGGGTGATGTCTTCACCACCAACGATCCGTGGATCAACACCGGACATCTGAACGATTTCACCATCGCCGAGCCGGTCTTCCATGGCGGCAGGCTGGTCGGCTGGGCCGCCTGCACCGTGCATGTCGAGGATATCGGCGGTATCGGCCCCACCATCCGGGGCCAGGAGATCTATGACGAAGGCCTCTGCGTGCCGCCCTGCCGCTTCGTCGAGGCCGGCAAGGTCAACGAGCTGCTGTTCGATCTCCTGCGCGCCAATGTTAGGACGCCGGACTCGGTCATGGGCGATCTGCATTCCGCCATGGCGGCGGCGCATGTGCTGTCGGAAAAACTACAGGGTATGCTGCAGCAGATGGGTTGGGCCGATCTGCAAGGCCTCGCCGATGAGGTAATCGAGCGGACCGAGCGCGCCACCCGCATGGCTATTGCGGTCATTCCCGATGGCATCTACCGCCATTCGATCCTGATCGACAGCTACAAAGACGGAGTCGATCCACTGCCGCTGGCAGTCGCCGTTACCGTGAAAGACGAGGATATCGCGCTCGATTTCACCGGTACCGCACCTCAGGTTTCCTGGGGGATCAACGCGGCGCTGAATGTCGTGCGCGGTTACGGCTTCTTCCCGCTGAAATGCATTCTCGACCCCGAGACGCCGCTGAATGAAGGCTTCATGCGCGTCATCGGCCTGTCGGCACCGGAAGGCTGTCTGGTTAATGCGCAGCGTCCCGCACCGGTCTGGGGGCGGCTCGTGGTCGGGTATTTCCTGCCGGAACTGATCTTTGCCGCGCTGGCGCCGGCGATCCCCGACCGCGTGGTGGCCGGCAGCGGCGGTGTGCCAATGTGGGCGAATTATTTCGACGGCCGCACGCCAGCGGGTCAGCGTTTCATCACTGCGGTGATCCCGCAGGGTGGCATGGGCGCGCGGGTGAACAAGGACGGCATTTCGACCATGGCCTGGCCTGGCAACCTCGCCATGGTGCCGGTAGAAATCATGGAAAGCGAAACCGGCATGCTCTGCGAAGAGATGCAACTCGCAACCGACTCGGCCGGCGCCGGCCGTTTCCGCGGCGGGCTGGGCCAGCGACTGGTGCTGAGCATCCCGACGGGCGCGCGCGCGCCGAAACAGCCGATCCGGGCCAGCCTGCGCGGATCGCGACTGCGTTTCCCAGGTGATGGTTTCCTCGGCGGTCAGCCGACGCCGCTTGGCAAGCTGCGGCTGAACGATGTGGCGGTCACCGCGCCGGGTGTGCATCCGCTGCTGCCCGGCGATCGCCTGGTCTATGACATTCCCGGCGGCGGCGGTTTCTCCGATCCGCGCATGCGCGATCCGCAGGCCGTCGCCGAAGATGTGCGCGATGGGTATGTCTCGGCCGCTGCGGCGCGCGACGCCTATGCCGTCTGCCTGCTACCGGACGGCAATCCTGATTACCCGGCCACCGAGGCGCTGCGGCGCTCGCTGGCCATCAACCCCGATCAGCAATCGATCAAGAAGGAAGGATAGACTCGTCATGGGTACTCGTATGCGTCTCGCCACGCTGCCGACGATGCAGCAGCAGAATGAAAATCACCGGCTTGTGCGGATGATCTTCCGCCGTATCGAGCTGCCCGGCAGCCCGATCCTGGCGCTGGAACAGTCGACGTATTTCGCTGGCGGCCGCTCGCCGGTACATGCCGAGAGCCATACCGAGGAAATCATGTATTTCCGCCGTGGACGCGGCAAGGTATTGCGCAACGACAAGTATATCGAAGTCGGTCCAGGTTCGGCTTGCACGATTCCGAAGAGCATGACGCATCATGTGGTGAATTCGGGCGAAGACGTGCTGGAGCATATCCTGATCTCGGTCGAGATTGGCAATGCCACACCGCAGGGCAAGAACCTGCCGTCGGACGATTGCGTGCCGCTCGATGGCCTGGGCGATCTTACCCGCCTATCGCTGCGCAAGATCGTGGTGCCGGAGGGCCAGTCTTCCCCAAAAGTCACCTTCAACGACCATGAGACGGTCTATGCATTCTCCAGTGGCTTTGTCGTCGCCCATGTCACGGTGGCTGGCACGGATTACGAGTGGCAGTACGCGCTCGACAGCTCGAACTGTATTTGGCTGCCGCCCGGCCTGCCACATTACTTCCGCAACATCGGCGATGCGCCGGTCCATGCGATGAGTTTCCTCTGCCGTTCGAACCCGAAGTAACTGTCTGAACGGGACTGCCGGATCACGGTCCGGCAGTTCCGCGTAAACGTGGGATTGAAGAAATGATCAAGCAGGTCGATGCAGTCGCGGTCTCGGTACCGTTGAAGACTGTCACCAGCATGTCGAGCCGCACTGTTTCGGAACGGCATTATGTGGTCGTCCGTATCACCACCGATTCCGGTGTCGAAGGCGTAGGCTATACCTATGCCGGAAATTCCGGCGGCAAGATCGTCCGCGACATCGTTTCCGACATCCTTAAACCGCTACTGATTGGCCGCAGCGAGTATGATGCCGAAGGCCTGTGGAAGAGGATGTATCAGGAAGCACTGCTGATCGGTCGTCGTGGTGCCGTGCTGCGCTCCATCTCGGCCATCGACATCGCCCTGTATGATGCCATGGCCAAGCGGGCCAATCTGCCGCTGGCGAAATACCTCGGCGGCAACTGCGATGCCGTGCCAGCCTATGCTTCAGGCGGCTACTATCGCGGCGGCGAAGATCCCTTCGCCAGCCTAGAAAAGGAAATCGCCCGCAACCAGACGCTGGGTTTCAGCGATCACAAGATCAAGGTCGGCGGCCGCAGCGTTGCGGAAGATACCGCGCGCGTGAAGGTGGCACGGCAGTTGGTCGGCCCCAAGGGTCGCCTGGCGCTCGATGCGAACAACGCATATCCCACTGCGACCGATGCGATCGAGGCCTGTCGCGCCTTTGAACGCGCCGCCGGTCCGGATGGCCTGTGGTGGTTCGAGGAGCCGCTGTCACCGGAAGACATCCCCGGCCATGCCCGCGTGGCGGCCGAGGTGGGCACCGCCGTAGCCACTGGCGAAATCCATCAGACCCGCTGGGATTTCCGCTATCTGCTGGAGCAGCGCGCGATGGAAATCTGCCAGGCCGATGCGGCTGTCGTCGGCGGCATTAGCGAATGGCGGCGTATCGCCGCGCTGGCGGCCGGCTTCGATATTCCGATGGCGCCGCACTGGCACCACAACCTGCATGTCCATCTGGCCGGCGCGACGCCGAACTGCGCGGTAGTCGAGCATTTCGACCTGGAGAAGGGGATCTTCAACTTCGAAGAACTGCTGACTCCTGAAACCCGGCTGGTACCCGCCAACAACATGCTGCCGGTGCCGGAGCGGCCGGGTCTTGGCGTGGAGTTCGATCCCACCGTCATCGCGAAACTCACCCTGAAGTGACGCCTATGCACAAGGACTTGCAGAACAAGGTTGCGATTGTTACCGGCTCGGGCCGGGGCATCGGCAGGGGTATTGCGCGCCGACTGGTGCAGGAGGGGGCGAAGGTCGTGATCAACGGCCTGCCCGACGATCCGCTCCAGGACGTGGCAGACGAATTGCGCGCACTCGGCGGTGAGGTTCTGTCGGTGGTGGCGGATGTAGGTCTGGCTGTCGATGTCGACAGGATGATGCAGGCGACGGTCGATACCTTCGGCGGTATCGACATCCTCGTCAACAATGCCGGCTGGTCGGTGCCGGTAGCGCATTTCCTCGAGATGAGCGAAGACCACTGGGACAAAGTGCTGCGTACCAACCTGAAAAGCATGTATCTCTGCACACATTGGGCGGCCCGCCATATGGTGGCGACCCACCGGCGTGGCGCGGTGGTCTGCATCAGTTCGTTCGGGGCCACCCGGGCGCATCGCGCCATGGCTGCCTACGACGCGTCCAAGGGTGGCGTCGAGGCCTTCACGCGGGCCACGGCACTGGACCTGGCGCCTTTCGGCCTGCGGGTGAACGCGATCGGGCCGGGCGCCATCCATACGGAATATTTCGATCCGGACGGTGAGGCAGGCCAGCGCAACAGAGCGCGCGTGGTGCCGCTGGGGCGAGTCGGTTTCCCCGAAGACGTCGCGGCTTCGGTGGTTTTTCTCGCCTCGCGGGATGCCGATTACATTACCGGCCAAGTGCTGTATGTGGATGGCGGCGTTCAGGCCCAGCTGCGGCCGCCGGAAAGTGACCGACCTCTGCCTGAGCATCTGCAGGCCCGACTCGCGCAGGACGGGTTGGCCGTTGCAGGCAAAGAGAAGGCCGTGGTCTAGTACCGGCAAAATGCGGCGTCAGGGCATGACCGCATGGGGGCGTCGAGTTGCTGGAGAAAGCATGACTCGGATGGAAGGAAGCAGGCAGGGATGAGTACGCGCACGACCACGCCCCGCCCGCGCAGGCCGGTCGGCATCCGGCAGATTGCTAAGGCGGCTCAGGTGTCGATCGCCACCGTGTCGCGCGTGGTGCATGGCATACCCAGCGTGGACGAGAAACTGCGCGCCAAGGTCAATGACACCATTGCCCGCCTGGGCTATACGCCGAATCTGGTCGCCCGCAATCTGCGTACCCAGCGCACATCCACGCTGGGCGTGCTGGTGCCCACGATCGGCAATGCGCATTTCAGCGATGCAGTGCGCGCCATGCAGGATGCTGCCAGTGCGGTCGGTTATACCATGCTGCTGGTGAATTCCGATGGCGACGCCGCGCGCGAGGATGCCGCGCTACGCACGCTGTTCGAACGACAGGTCGAAGGGCTGGTGCTGGTGTCGACCGCGCCTTCGCCGTCCGCCACCTTGCGCATGATCGTGGAACAGGACATCCCCGTGCTGGCCATGGACCGCGCGATCAAGGGACTTTCGATGGACCATGTGCTGGTCAATACGCGTGCCGGCACGCGCGACGCGGTTTTGCACCTTGCCGGCCTTGGCCGTCGCCGGATCGCATTCATTGCGGGTCCGGCGATGATGTGGACGGCGTCGGAAAAATTACGTGGCTATCGGGAGGGCATCGAGGCTGCCGGACTGTCGTGGGATCCTGCACTGGTGCTGCAGGGCGATTACACACAGGCGAGTGGCGGTCAGCAGGCCTTCGAGCTGATGGCGCAACGGCCGCGGCCCGATGCGGTCATCGTTGCCAACAACCTGATGACTCTGGGTGCGATGCGGGTGCTGCTGCGCCACAAGATCGGCATCCCCGATGATCTTGCATTGGTCGGCTACGATGATGCGGCCTGGACTGATGTGGTGCGGCCAGCGCTCACCGTGATTTCGCAGCCGACCTATGAACTCGGCAAGCGTTCGATCGAGGTGCTGCTGTCGCGACTTGCCGAACCCGACGCGAAGCGCGAACGCATCGTGCTCGACACCAATCTGGTCATGCGTGAGTCGACGCTGGGCCTCAATCACGCATCCTGAGCGGCACGAAGTTATGTGATCTTTTGTTGACTCGCGTATGATGAATGATCACTATGTAAACGTTTCCTTGAATATCTGAATTTCTGCACCGCATTTCCGGGCAGAACAGTCGCCAAGCAATAAAATATCTGATGAACTTGGCGAAGTTTTTGCTTTACGTGAATAAGTAAACGTTTTCTCAAATTGATCTCAACCACAGGTGCAGAAAGACGCAGGAGGGGTAGATGCGAAATAGCATGATGGCAGTTCTTGCCGCGGCGTTGACCGCGGTCATCTCGATGGGCGCAGCAGCCCAGAATTTTCCAACCAAGCCGATCACCCTGATCGTGCCGTGGCCGGCGGGTGGTACCACCGACATTGCGCTGCGTACGCTGGCGGAAGCTTCGCAAAAGCATCTCGGGCAGCCGATTGTGGTCGAGAACAAGCCTGGCGCTAGTGGGCTGCTCGGTCCGTCCGAGATGGTCGCGAATGCCAAGCCCGACGGCTACACTGTGTCGCAGCTCGCGCTGCCGGTCTTCCGTCTGCCCTTCATGAGCAAGACCACCTACGATCCGGCGAAGGACTTCACCTTCGTCATTCATCTGACCGGCAACACGTTCGGCATCGTCACCAAGGCGGACTCGAAGTTTAAGTCGTTCGAGGAACTGCTGACCTATGCCAAGGCCAATCCGGGTAAGGTGAAATACGGCAGCCCAGGCACCGGGACCACGCAACACATCACGATGGAACAGATCGCCAAGCAGCGTGGCATCAAGTGGATCCACGTGCCATTTAAGGGCAGTGCCGAAACCAACGCGGCGGTAATGGGGGGGCATGTCGATGTGGTTGCTGACTCCACCGGCTGGGCCGGCCTCGTCAATTCCGGGGAGCTTCGCTTGTTGGTCACCTGGGGCGTCGAGCGCACGAAAGGCTGGCCAAGTGTGCCAACCTTGCGGGAGTCTGGCGTAAACCTGATCTCGAACTCGCCTTTCGGCATCGGTGGCCCCAAAGGCATGGATCCGAAAGTGGTGAAAATCCTGCATGATGCCTTCAAGAAGGGCATGGAGGATCCGGCCTACACGGCTATTCTGGCCAAGTTCGACCAGGAGGCCTTCTATATGGATAGTGCCACCTATACCGACTTCGCGCTGAAGCTGATCGAAGAGCAGAAGCAGCTGGTCGAGGAACTAGGGCTGAAGCCGCGCTAAGCAGATGCTGACCGCCAATCTCCTAGCAGCAACCATCTGGCTGGTTGTCGGCCTGGCAGTTGTCCATGCCGGTCATGATCTCGGACTCGGTTCGCTCGGCGAACCGGGCCCGGGCTTCATGCTCTTCTGGATTGGTTTGGTCATTTCCGGGTTGACGCTGGGAGTGTTATTCACCACCTGGCGCGACCGGGCAGCCTCTGGAGGGCAGTCGTTCTCGAGTGGACAGAAATGGGACGGTATCATCTTGGTGACCGTTCTGCTGCTGCTGTATTCGTGGCTGCTACCGGTTCTCGGCTTCACGCTGAGTACGCTGCTGTTCCTGCTGGTGCTGCTCCGCCTGATCGAGCCCGTGGGCTGGCCTTCGACGATTCTGACTGCGATCCTTGTCACTGCCGGCAATTACCTCGTCTTCGATTACTGGCTCGGCACCCAGTTGCCGGCCGGCACATTGGTTGAATGGGCGATGCAATGGACATACTGAGCAACGTCGCCCTCGGCTTCAGCGTTGCACTGCAGCCGATCAACATCCTCTACTGCTTCATCGGCGTTTTCATTGGCACCCTGATTGGCGTGCTACCCGGCATCGGCCCACTTGCCGCGATGTCCTTGTTGCTACCGGTCACATATGGTGCCACGCCCGAAGCCGGCATCATCATGCTGGCGGGCATCTACTACGGCTCGATGTATGGTGGTTCCACCACTGCGATCCTGGTGAACATTCCCGGCGAGGCGGCCTCGGTTGTCACCACGCTGGATGGCTACCAGATGGCGCGACAGGGCCGCGCCGGCGCCGCCCTAGGCATGGCGGCGATCGGCTCCTTTATCGCCGGTACGCTCGCGGTGGTCGGCCTCATGCTGGTGGCGCCGGGGCTGTCGCGGTTCGCGCTGATGTTCGGTCCGGCCGAATATTTCAGCCTGATGATCCTGGGCCTCAGCGTCGTGACGTATCTCTCGAATGGGTCGCTGATGAAGGCGCTGATCATGGCAGCGTTCGGCCTTGTTCTGGGCCTGGTGGGTATGGATTCGATCAGTGCCGTGCCGCGCCTGACCTTCGACCGGCTTGAACTGCTCGACGGCATCGGCATGGTGCCTGTGATCATGGGCCTATTCGGCATTGCCGAAGTGCTGACTAATCTGGAACGCAAGATTGAGCGTACGCTCTCCACCGCGAAGGTGAAAAACCTGCTGCCGACCAGGCAGGACTGGAAGGAAAGCGCCGGCCCGCTGGCGCGTGGTTCGGTGCTCGGTTTCCTGCTCGGCATTCTGCCCGGTGGCGGCGGTATCATCGCCTCCTTCGTGTCCTATGCGATCGAAAAGCGTCTGTCGAAGACTCCCGAGAAATTCGGCAAGGGCGCAATCGCCGGCGTTGCCGGCCCGGAAGCCGCCAACAATGCCGGCGCCGGCGGCGGTTTCATTCCGCTGCTGACGCTGGGCATACCGCCCAGTGCCGTGATGGCCATTCTGCTCGGCGCCCTGATGATCCATGGCTTGCAGCCCGGCCCGCTGCTGATGAAGCAGAATCCGGATGTCTTCTGGGGAATCGTCTGCAGCATGTATGTGGGCAATGTCTTGTTGCTGATCTTGAATCTGCCGCTGGTCGGCCTGTGGGTGCAGGTGTTGCGGGTGCCGTATCGTCTGCTCTTTCCGATGATCCTGCTGTTTTGTGTGATCGGCGTTTACAGCATCAACAATTCAATCTTCGATCTCTATGTAATGGTGGTCTTCGGCATCATCGGCTATCTGGCCAAGAAAGTCGGTTATGAACCCGCGCCCCTGGTGCTGGCCATCGTGCTGGGGCCGCTGATGGAGAATAACCTGCGCAAGGCGCTGATCATCTCGGGCGGCGAATTCGAGGCCTTCATCGATCGGCCGATTTCGCTGATCTGCCTGCTGCTGTCCGTACTGGTCTTGCTGTCGGCGTTGGTGCCGAAATTGCGCGAGAAACGCGCGCGCCTGGCAGCTGAAACCACGGACTGACGCTGGAGCGCCCCGACAATGGTGACGGTCGCCGATCTGAAGATTTACGCCTCAGTGCCGGCCAGCCTGCGGATCAGGAGACGGCAGTCGGTCTGGGCGGGGAAACATCGCCCGGGACTACCTACCGACTGTTTCCTGGAGGGCCCGTCATTTGATCGCGACGGATGGCTCTACGTGGTGGATGTCGCTTGGGGACGTATCCTCCGATGTGATCTTGATGGCGCATTCAGTGTTGTGGCAGAGTATGATGGCGAGCCCAACGGACTGAAGATCCATCACGACGGCCGTATATTCATTGCCGATTTCCGGCATGGTCTGATGCAGCTCGACCCGGATTCTGGCCACGTCGAGAGTGTGCTGGGTGCGGACATTGACGGGCGGCCGTTTCATGGCCTGAACGACCTGTTCTTCACGCCTAACGGCGATCTCTATTTCACTGACCAGGGCATGAGCGGCCTGCACGATCCGTACGGGCGGCTCTATTGCCTGCGCGCCGGCGGGAAACTCGACCTGATCCTTGACCGTATTCCCAGTCCCAATGGCCTGGTGGTGACGCCGGACATGCGTACCGTGTTTCTCAACGTGACGCGAGACAATGCCGTGTGGCGCGTCCCGCTGGACGAAGCCGGTCGTCCCTACAAGGTCGGCGCCTTCATCCGGCTGTCCGGCGGCGTGGGGCCGGATGGACTTGCGATGAACGAGAAGGGCGAACTGCTGGTCGCGCATATCGGCCTTGGCTGTGTCTGGCATTTCGATACGCGTGGCGAGCCGGTCGCACGCCTGCGCGCACCCGTTGGCGCCGGCACGACCAATCTTGCCTTCGGTGGTTCCGGCAACCGCCGGCTTTTCGTTACAGAATCGGAAACCGGCCAGATCCTTTATGCTGATATGGATGTGCCCGGCATGCCGATGTTCTCCGGCGCCTGAAGTCGGACTGGCTGCATTGTACTTCACATTAGTCAGCCGGCTGGGCGAGGTGCTATCTCACCGCTTTGTCCCAGAATGTCCCATTAAGCATTGTATTTTAGGAGAGATGGATTCGGCGTCGTGGTTTCGATCCTGGTTACGAGAATCTGGTCATATAGTCTTGAGTAGAATTTAGGTGCTGGCCCCAGCCGGTCAGCCTATAGCGCCTTTGGCGATCTTGCATGGTCGAATAGAGAGCAAACTGCCTTGGGTACTGGGCCGATCTTAAGTCAGTAGATTATTCGTGATTGATCTTTGCCAGTAGATGTCAGTCGTCGCGCCAGCCGTAGACGTCATAATCAGAAACCGAACGGTCAAATATGTCCTCGCTATTGAGCGGGTCTATGCGTTCAGCATGGGCTAGGGCCCAGGCTTTCCAGTCTTCAAAGTGGTCGCTTTCTTTAAGCGCGCTTGCTTCAACAGCTGCAATGAGATTGCGGATTTGTAAGGCTTTGCGGTGGCTTTCGCTCGCCAATACGAGGCGCTGAAGGCGAATGGATTCGCGCTTACGATCCATCTCTTGGCGGTGCCGTATTTCTTCAGATTTTCTATGCTGCTTTTCTTCTTCAGCCTTACGCTGGCGATAAAGGCGGCCTTCTTCAAAAGCGCCGGCGATATCTGCCAAGACCTCTTGCAGCTTGTCATCGAGTGGCACTTCAGTCGTTTCTCGCCATTCAAGCTTGTCGCAGAAGTACGGATTGGACCGAGCTCGCAAGATCAACTCACCGGTCTTAACGCGCTCCTGCGTCCATTTTTGCTCAGGCGCATAATAGCCACGGCTCTTGCGCTCTTCGCGGGTCAACTCGCGGCGAACTTGCTTTTCACGTTCAGAGATGTGCACTTCGAGATCTAGGTGGTCTCGGCTGATCGTCGATGCACTATTATGCGAATAGCCAGGCTTGATTGTGTAGCCGCGGTTTTCAAGGGCTTTGAACAGTGCGCTCATGATTAAGAGCTGCCGCCTGGATAACTCATCTCGTTCGAGCGGCGCATAGAGTTTGAGCATATATGGTTCAGTGCGGTAAATCTCGCGCTTTTGACGATTCTCATCGATCCACTTTTCAATCGCCCAATGCGAATTGGCGAGCGTTTTGGCGACGCTGATCTTTGTGCCGCTGGCGAGCTCTGCCGCAATCGTAGCCTGCACACTTTCTGGCTTTGGGGGTTTGGTATAGCGCGGTCCAGGCGGGGTGATTGTAATGGTATCGGGCTGACCATCAGGTGTTGGCTGTAGTGGCGGCTGCTTGACTGCCTTGCCGGCCTGCAACTTGGCCCAGTAACCGCGCTCAGGTACTGGTATGCCGGCCTTTTGGCAGGCCTTTGCCAGGCCGTTGCCGCTGACGCCGTATTTTTCTGCAACTTTGATCATCGGCTCAGCCCAGACCAAGGCGTAGAGTTCAGCACGGGTAAATGTATGCTGCGTCATTGCTATCGAAGCCTCTGAAACAGAAACAGAGAGAAAGTGTAGCAGCCTCTCGCCGTCATGCCAGGCGACGAGAGGCAGGTTAGATCACAGCGGTATTTTCTCTGTAATTCGGCTTGCGACGGTTTCGGCCATGATAGAACGAGCTTCGCGGCCGTATTTTGAGTATCTGGCGCTCATAAGAGTTGTCGAATGTCCCATAAGCGCCATGATCTGCTTTTCATGCATTCCAGCCTCGGCCGCTACCTGACCGTAGAAATGCCGCAGATCGTGAATTCTGGGCTTCTCGCCGTTTGGCTTTCTGAGTTCGGCCTCGTCACGAATCCGATACCATACTCTAGTAATTTCTTTCAGGTGGCTGCTGCGATCGGCACCAACGAAGACATAAGGGTTTCCGACGACCCGCGCGGTTTTTAGGATACCAAGTATCTCCTCTAGTGGTTCGGTGATGGCTCTAAGCATGACACGCTGACCGCGTGCGAGCGCCTTAGTTTCTTTCCGGCGGCTATTGCGCACCCATTCTATGACTTGCCGATCTTCCTTAATCTGATCCCATCTGAGCTTTAAGGCTTCATTCTTACGCACGCCAGTAATCACGAGAAATCGTATGGCCAGAATAGACCATATGTTTGGCAGGGACTCTGCAATAGATCCGTTCGAGTTCCGCTGGCAGACCATTGAGAGCCCACCACTATGGGCTTTCTGAGCAAGAGATTGATAGCGGCGTATGACGCTGCCAAGTCGAGCAAGCTCTACGTCTTCCCACTCATAATTCCGCTCGGTATCGAGCTGTGAGAAGTTTCGGTCTATAAATTCACACGGGTTTGTATGCCGTGGCATGAGTTCTTGTCGCTCAGCCCAGTTAAAAAGCGCCTTTAGGATATCCAGGACTCGATCAGCGACATGGGGTGAGGGAGCTTGCTCTGTCTTGACGATCTTCCCCGCGTCGTCCTTGATGTAAACGGTTTTCATGATACCGGCGTGCCATGCACTGATCTCGAAGGCGCGTATAGAGGTTGCGATTCTCTTACCGAATATCGGTAGAATGCGCTTCTCAATGCAGCGCCAGGTCTCGTACCTCGGCTGTTTAATGAGGCGATATCGTTCAGCAATGAAGCCAAGCGTAATTTTCGGCGGTGGCGGCTGAAGCGGGTCCGCACCTTTCTGCAGCTCGGCTTTAATCTCAATAACTTTGGCGCGGGCGTCTTTAAGCGTCTCTACGCCGTCGAGAACACGCTTCGTGGCATTGCGCTGTCCAGGTGGGCGATACTCGAGAATGAATGTTTTTCGACCAGATCTCGCTGAGACACGCACTCTTAAGCCGGGCGTCTTTACATCGACGTAGACGGTATCTTTCTCACCGATAATTTTGAGTTTGGTGAGCTCAGCTTCTGTGCTGAATTTCAGTTGCGCGCGCATAGGTTGCTCCGATTTGGCGACAATTTGGCGACAAAATCGGTGCGAATCCTATTTCCTGGCCTTTCTCTTGAATTCCCGATTTTCCCATAAGCATTTGACTGCTCAATGAAATCTGGAATCCCGGGAATTGACGGGAACCGCCGACATCCTCATTTTGGCGCTTTACACCGAGGATGTCGGCGGTTCAATCCCGTCACCGCCCACCATTCTCCCCACATCTTCGCACCGGTCCGTCACGGGATGCAGCCGCAGCATCCCTGCACGATGGCGGCATGCCGCCATCCCGAGCGACACCGGTAGGCAATCTGAGCAAAAATGACTATCTAAGGTTACATTCATGGCGCACCCGCACAAAGGAGGTTGCCGATGCGCCGTAAAATGTCAGTCGACAAGTATATCAACCTGATTCTGGCGTCGCTGGATGCCAGAGGGTTTTTCATCGAGCAGGACCCCGATCTGAGCCGCTGGCGTCGCTGTCTCGAAGGCATGCCGGGGATTGTCGGGATCAACCCGAGTTTCGACCCCGCGCACCATGATTTCGAGATCGGCGGGCCGCAATACTGGCTGCGGCTCTCCACCATCCCGAATCACCCGGCGCACCAGATGCGCAAATCCAGCGAAGTGGCCGCAGTGATCGCTTTCCGGCTGATCGAGACCGGCAAGGGCGGCTGGACCGAATGGCTGCGCAGCGGACGTCTGTTTTCCGACCGCTTCCCGCCGCTCGGCACGCCGAAGATTCTGCAGCCGCAGGATTGCAACTGGACAGGACGCATCGGCCATCACGGCGGCCTGGTGGTCGGGGAAGCCTATCGTCGCCAGCGACTGGCTTATCTGCTGACGCATCTGATCCGTGCCATCAGCATCAAGCGCTACGATGTCGATCATCACTGCGGCCTGGTCTACGAAAATCTCTATCGCAGCGGCATTCCGCTGCGCGCGGACGGCTACGGCTATGCGCGGGCCGATCTGGCGATGGACGGTTTCATTGGCGCGGTGGGGCGTTCGGCCCGCATGTACACGACGCAGATCGATCGCGCCGGCATGCAGGCGCAGATCGAGGAGGGACCGTTGATGGCACTGCTGGAACCCGAAACCGAGATGGCTGCTTAAGACGCCATCAATGCGAAACGGCCGCGAGCGCCACACCGGGCGTGAGCGGCCGTATCAGCGTCGCCACGCGGGAGACCTGACCGTTTGTGTCGAAGAAAGGAAACATGGCACGCTGATAGACGCGGATGCTCATCGCCACCTGGAAACAGGCCGGCAGCTTTTCGGCCACGACGGCGGCATAGGTCTGTTCCGCCGCGATCCGCGCCGGTGCCTGGCGGATGGCGCCGAGGCAGAGATTGCTGACGTCATCGCCATCCAGCACGAAAGGATGGTTGTCGAAGTCGACGATGCGCCAGGCCAGCACATGTTCCGGCGTCGTGTCGATCACATGGGCCGGGTCGGGGGCGAACAGGCGTCGCATGGCGGCGACGAAGGGCAGGGTTGCGGTCTCGCTGTTGTCGCGACACCAGACAGCCTCGGCGAGGCTGAATTTGCCATCATGGGCCTGCACCTGCGCGAGAGGAATACGGTCGATCCGCACCAGGGCATGCTCGCTGGGAATGAAGAGGGGCTCGGCAGACATGCAGCCAGTTTGCGAGTGATCCGGCCGAAAGACAACCCGTAATACGCTATACCTGACGTGAACTAGCGTTTCCGGCGCATCCGCTCGGCCAGAACCCGGGCGCGCGCCAGAGCCGCCTCGCTGCTGGATCCGCCGGTCGGTTGCGTCTCCTCATCGGTCGGCTGGCGGTCGACATAATACTGTATGAGCGTGTTGCGCTGGCGTGCCGTGAGTTCGATGCCCAGCCGCTCGGCCTCGGCCAGTGCGAACCGATCGGCCTCGGCGAACCGGATGGCCTGCTCGTCGCGCCGCTGCAGGCTGCGCGTGATCATTGCGATGTAACGATTGTCGTCCTCCGACAGCGGCGCAATCTCATCCTCGGCTTTGGCCAGGGCATCGAGACAGGCGTTGCGATCTTCCGGTACAGCCGCCAGGAAGAGTTCCAGCAGTTGCACCGCCTGTTCGAGCAGCACCGCATCCTGCGGCAGGCTGAGAACCAGCTGGCCATTCTGAACCTGAGCTTTCACCGGCGGCATTCCGTCTCCCCGCATCCCCATACATCCGATCATGCAGGGTGCGGGACGCAGGCGTCGCCCGTCAACGCATATCGGGCTCAGTCGCGCTGATCGACCCGCTTGAGGAAACGGTGAATCCGAATCTCTGCCCAGATCCCGGCGCGGCGGAACGGATCGCCGGCGTTGAAGGCTTCCACAGCGGCCCTGCTCTCGGCATCGATCAGGAACAGGCTGCCGATCATGGTTTCGCCGTCATCCGACATCAGCGGGCCGGAGACCAGAATACGCACCGGTGCCGTGCTCAAGTAAGCCTTGTGCGCCTCGTAATGCTCCAGACGGCGCGGTAGCGCGTCGGCTGCATCGAGGCAATGGACGATGAAATGCGGCATCGGCTCAGAGCAGCGTGCAGGCGCGTTCGAAACTGTGGCGTGGCTGGCGCCCCATCAGCTTCGATGTATCGCCGTAACCGATATTGCACAGGAAATCGGTCTGGAAGCGGCCATCGGGGAAGAATTCCGCATTCACCTTGGCGATATCGAAACCGCTCATCGGGCCGCAGTCCAGCCCGATGGCGCGCGCCGCAAGCATCAGATACGCCCCTTGCAGGGTGGCATTGCGCACGGCGGTGGCCTGCGCCAGTGCGGCATTATTGGCGAAGGTGTCGCGTGCCGCCGGGTTGTGCCAGATCTCGGGCATGTATTCGAAGAACTGCATGTCGCGCGCCACGATGGCGGTCACCGGCGCCGACATGGTCTTATCCAGATTGCCTGGCGAAAGCGCGGGCGCCAGGCGCTGCTTGGCCTCCTTGCTGCGCAGGAAGACTACGCGCATCGGCTGCGTATTCATCGAGGTCGCGCCCATCTTGGCGATGTCGTAAATCTCGCGCAGTTGCTCGTCGGATACGGGTTTGTCGAGAAAACCGTTCTGGGTGCGGGCATCGAGGAAGAGCTGCTTGAGCGCGTCAGCGGATATTCTGGTCATGTCTTTTTCTTTTTCGGTCAGTGATGATCAGAGAGCCACGGAACTGCGCACGATGGTGGCGGTCTTGCGCAGATGGTTTTCCAGCGCGGCGACGGCACGCTCGACATCGCGGTCCATCACGGCATCGAAGATTGCCTTGTGCTCGGCCGGCACGTCGCGCGTGACATTCCGCTGCGGCACCGAAACCGACATGCGGCGATAGCGCTCGCTCTGCTCGTAGAGCATCGCACGCATCCGCAGCAGCCAGTCGTTCCCGCAGGCGCCGACCAGTTCGGCATGGAAATCGGCATGGGCACTGGACCATACATCGCTCAGATGCTGGTCGCGGCCGGCCTCGGTCTGGCTCAGGCGGGAGAGGCGATGCCAGGCGGCGACCAGACGGCTTTCCCAGGCAAGATCGCCGCGCTCGATCGAGGTGCGGAGGCACAGGGCTTCGATGGCGATACGCGCCTCGGTGATATCGGCCAGTTCCTTCGGCGAGACCGGGCTGACGGTGTAACCGCGCTGCGGTTCGGACACCACCAGCGCTTCCGACTGCAGCATCGACAAGGCCTCACGGACCGCGCCGAGGCTCACATCGAGGTCGGCCGCGAGCGCCGCGATATTCAGTTTCGTCCCCGGCATATGCGTGCAGGACAGGATGTCGGCACGGATCTGCGTATAGGCACGATGCGACTTCGTCCCGGCAGAGGCACTGGGGCTCTCGGCAATCGGGGCAGGCGGGGTATCGGCGGGGCTGTGGATTATTTTCATCTGAAAAATATATTGCGATCAGAGAAATCTATGTATAAGACAAAAATATAGAAAAAGACAGACCCTTACAAGGGCGGTTTTGGAGGAAACAGAGATGGCAGATCCCCGGCGCCCCGGCGTTACCGCAATCCATTCCCTCGATCGCTTCGTTTTCAGCGTGCCGGAGCTCGGCGTGGCGAAGCAGTATTTCACCGACTTTGGCCTCGATGTGCGCCAGGTTGGCAATCGCCTCGATCTCTACACCTTCGGCCATCCGCATCGCTGGGGCTCGATCTTCGAAAGCGGCAAGCCAAAGAAGCTCGAATACCTCGCCCTCGGCGTCTATGCCGAAGACTACGAGCCGCTGCGCAAGCATCTGGAAAAGATCGGCGTGTCATTCGTCGATCCGCATCCGCTGGTCGATGAGCAGGGCTTCTGGGTGCGCGATCCCGATGGCATCACGCTGCAGATCGTAGTGGCCGAGAAATCCTCGCCCAGCGTGAAGGGCGAGACCTTCGGCCCGATGAACATGAAAAATCCGGTGGGCACCGAGATCGGCATCAACCGCCGCTCGATGCAGCCGGTCAAGCCGGTGCGCCTGACGCATGCGCTGCTGTTCTGCTCGGATGTGCCGCGTTCGCTGAAATTCTATCGCGAAGCCATGGGCATGAATCTGTCGGACCAGTCCGGCGACGGCATCGCCTTCATGCATGGCGTACATTCCAGCGATCACCATCTGCTGGCCTTTGCCAAATCCGATGGCCCCGGTCTGCATCACACCAGCTGGGTGGTGCGCGGCATCGACGAGGTCGGCCTCGGCATGGAGCAGATGGTGGGGAAGGGCTACAAATACGGCTGGGGCCTCGGTCGCCATGTGCTGGGCTCGAATTACTTCTATTACCAGCGCGACCCCTGGGGCAGCTTCACCGAATATTCCTACGATATCGATTTCGTCGGCCTCGACGGCTGGCCGGCGCAGGATCATCCGCCGGAGGACTCCTTCTATCTCTGGGGTCCGGCCGTACCGGAAGACTTCATCACCAATCACGAAACCCAGGCCCATAAGGCCTGAACAGAAAAACCTGCTTTAAATCAGAGGACTGTCTCCCCATGCGTCTGCTCAACTATCTGAATAACGGCAAGCCTTCGCTCGGTGCCCATGTTGGCGACAACATCGTCGACCTGACCGCGGTGGCTGCCAGCGTCGATGCGCTGCTCGCCATGGGGCCGTTGGGCCTTGAGAAGGCGAAGGAAGCGGTCGCCAAGGCTGGCGCGACCACGCCCTTCAAGGGCGCCAAGCTGCTGCCGCCGGTGCTCAATCCGTCCAAGGCCATCGCGGTCGGCCTGAACTATATCGATCATGCCGCCGAAAGCCCCTACAAGGACGCACCGAAATATCCGGTGCTGTTCCATCGCTTCCCGTCGTCCTGGGTCGCGCATGACGAAGCGCTGATCAAGCCGAAGGTGTCGGACAGCTTTGACTACGAAGCCGAACTGGCGGTGATCATCGGCAAGGCCGGCCGTCATATCTCCAAGGACAAGGCGCTCGAGCATGTCGTCGGCTATTCGCTGTTCAACGACGGCTCGATCCGCGACTACCAGTTCAAGTCGCACCAGTGGATGATCGGCAAGAATTTCGACAAGACCGCCTCGTTCGGCCCGGAAATGGTCACTGCCGATGAACTGCCGGCCGGTGCGGTCGGCCTGCGCATCCAGTGCCGCCTGAACGGCAAGGTGGAGCAGGATGCCAATACCAAGGACATGATCTTCGATGTGGCGACACTGGTCAGCACCTGCTCGGAAATTTTCGAGCTGGTGCCGGGCGACGTCATCATCTCGGGTACCCCGGCCGGTGTCGGCTTCGCGCGCAAGCCGCCGCTCTTCATGAAGGAGGGCGATGTGGTCGAAGTGGAAGTCGAGAAGGTGGGCGTTCTGCGCAACGGTATCAAGAACGAGTAAGGCGTCGAAAAGACACACATCTAGGGAGGAAACAATGAAAAGTCTGAAACGGATTGTCGCCATGGCGGCAATCGCGGCGGGCTGTTTGAGCTTTGCCGCTTCACCCGTACTGGCGCAGGGCGCGCCGGTTCGCGTCGGCAGCACGCTGGCGCTGACCGGCCCGCTCTCCGCCACTGCTCTGGTCCATAAGCTGGTCGGCGAGATCTATGTCGAAGACCTGAACGCCCGCGGCGGCCTGCTGGGCCGCAAGGTGGAATGGATCGTCAAGGACGACCAGTCCAAGCCGGACGTGGCCCGCACGCTGTACGAACAGCTGGTCACCTCCGACAAGGTCGACCTGTTGATGGGACCCTATGCCACCGGCGCGATCCTGTCGGCCATCGGCGTGGCGCAGCGCTACAACAAGATGCTGATCCACCACACCATGGGCGTACCGTCGCTGGCGAAGTACGACATGCACTTCCCGGCCTGGTCGCTCGGCCCCGATCCGGGCACGACCGTTCCGAACACGCTGTTCGACGCGCTGGCCGCTGCGCCGAAGCCGCCGAAGACCATTGCCATCGTCACCTCGAAGTTCCCCTCGCTGCATTTCCTCAGCCTGGGTGCGCGAGAGGTGGCCAAGAAACGCGGTCTACAGGAAGTGCTGTTCCTCGAGTGGGAATTCGGTAACCGCGACTTCGGTCCGATTGCCGCCCGCGTCAAGGATGCCAAACCGGATCTCGTCTTCGTCGGCGATATCGGTCTGGAAGGCAACATGCTGCTCGAGGCGATGAAGAAACTCGACTACGAACCGCCGCTGCATTTCCATCTCTACCCGGCTCCGGGTCCGATGGCGACGGCACCGGAAACCAAGAACGCGCTCTCGGTCACTATCTTCGAGGAACACGCGCCGTTCACCAACGATCCGGTGGCTGCGAAGTTCGTGAAGACCTACAACGAACGCGCCAAGGCAGCCGGCTTCCCCTACACCAAGGTGGAAGTGCAGGCAGCCGCAAGCTTCACCGCCTGGCAGTTGCTGGAAGCCGCGGCAACGGCGACCAAGAGCCTGGATGACAAGAAGATGGCGGAATGGCTCAAGGCCAATCAGGTCAAGACCATCCAGGGCACGCTGCGCTTCGACAAGGGGAACAACTTCGGTGACGACCTGATGCGCATCAAGCAGGTGCAGAACAATGAGTGGGTGACGGTGTGGCCGAAGGAATGGGCCGCTCCGGGCGCGACACTCAAGCAGTAATCGTAAGCGAGTAAACCCCTGATGACTCTCCCAAGCCTGAACCTTCTGCTGCAGTCTATCCTGTCTGGCGTCTTTATCGGCGGGATGTACAGCCTGATCGGTCTAGGCTTGGGATTGTCCTGGGGCCTGCTGCGCCAGATCAACCTGGCGCATTTCGGCTTCGTCTTTCTCTCTGCCTATCTCAGCTATCACATGGTATCGGTCTGGGGTCTCGATCCGCTGCTCACGCTGCTGATCCTGCCGCCGGGTTTCTTTGCCGTCGGCGTAGCGCAGCAATGGCTGCTCTCGCGGTTCAGGATTTCACCGTTCAACTCTCTGCTCGTCACCTTCGGCTTTACGGTGATGATCGAAAGCCTGATCCAGTATGTCTGGACGGCCGACTTCCGCAAATTGCAGTCGGCCTATGGCGAGGAGAAGTTCAAGGTCGGCGGACTGTTCATACCGGTTCCCGAGCTTCTGACGTTGATACTTGCCATTCTGTTTGCCTTCGGCGTCTGGGCGGCGATGCGCTTCACCGATATCGGCAAGGCGATGCGCGCCATGGCCGAGGACGGGCCGATTGCCGCCGCCTTCGGTATCAACCAGCGCTGGCTGTCGCTGATGCTGTCGGGCACCTGCGTAGCATTAGCCTCCATCGCCGGTGTCTGCTTTGCACTCACTTTCACGCTGACGCCGACGCAGATTTTCTCCTGGGTCGGCGTCGTTTTCGCCGTCGTCATGCTGGGCGGGCTGGGCAGTGCGCTGGGACCGCTCGTTGCCGGCATCATCATCGGGGTCAGCGAAGCTGTCGCCATGGCGATTTTCGCGCCCTCCTGGGCGCCCATTGTTTCCTTCTCGCTGCTGATCCTCATGTTGCTGTTCCGCCCGGGGAAGGCCTGACCATGAACAAGGCCATCGTCTCTGGCATTATCGCTGCCGGTATCGCGTTCGCGGCGCTTCCCTGGCTGGGTGCGCCGGCATTCTGGGAATCCTTCCTCTACCTGCTGTTCCACTGGATCATCCTGGCGGTGTCGTGGAACATCCTGTCGGGTTACACCGGCTACTTCTCCTTCGGTCATGGTGCCTTCTTCGGCGCCGGTATCTACGGCACGGCCTATCTGGCCGGCACGATCGGCTGGCCTTTCCTGGCGACGCTGCCCGCCGCCGTGTTCGTCGCAGCCGCGCTCGGGGTGGCATTGGGCGCCGTCGTGTTTCGTGTCGCCAGTGTGCGCGGCGAGCTGTTCGCGCTGCTGACGCTGGCCGTCACTTTCGTATTGGCGACCATCATCCTCAACACCAGGATCGATGGCGGCCCCGGTATCTACCTGCTCGGTGTCGATATCCCGAAACTCGGTCCATCGCCCTCGGCATCGCTGTATATGCTGGGTCTGGTCAGCGCGGTGGCCACGCTGCTGATCTCCTACTGGATCTATGCCTCCAAGTTCGGCGCGGGGCTGTTCGCCATCCATGACGATGAGGACGTGGCCGAGGTGATGGGCGTACCGACCTATCGCTTCAAGCTCTATGCGCTGGCGATCTCCTGCGGTCTGGCCGGTCTAGCCGGCGGCATTCATGCCGTGTTCATCTCCTATGTCACCGTCTCGGAAACCTTTTCGATCACCGTTCCGCTTTCCGTCGTGCTGATGAGCATTCTGGGCGGAAGCCGGCACTGGATCGGGCCTGCCGTGGGCGCGGTTTTCATCACCTGCCTGCTGTATTTCTTCACGTCTGGCGACTTCGCCGTAATCGGCCGCGCCATGGTCGGCCTCATCCTGGTGGTCGTGATCCTGTTCATGCCGACCGGTGTGCTGGGTCTCTTCACCAGCTGGCGCCACGCCAGGCGCAAGCAGCAGTTCGCCATCGAACCCCCGCCCGCCCATGAAGGCGTGGACGGGCAGGCGGCACCGGTGGTGCGACTTGCATCGAAGCCGGTGATCTCGGGCGAGGTGCTGCTGCAGGTGCGCGGCCTGACCAAGGCCTTCGGCGGCATGAAGGCGCTCAACGACGTGACGCTGGAAGTCCGCAAGGGCGAAATTCTCGGACTGATCGGACCTAACGGTTCGGGCAAGTCGACCTTCATCAATGTGGTCAGCGGCCATTTCAAATCGACGGCCGGCGAGATCGTGTTCGACGGCAAGACCCTGACCGGGATGGATGCGCATCGCTTTGCCCAGGCTGGCATCGCACGCACCTATCAGATTCCGCGGCCCTTCGGGCAGATGACCGTGCTGGAGAATGTCGCGATGGTCGGGATGTTCGGCGGCGAGGGTATGAGCCGGCCGGAAGCGTTGCGCCAGGCCGAGGAATTCATCGCCTTCGCCGGGCTGTCGCACCGGGCGCATGTTCTGCCGGAAGACCTCAACCTGCATCAGCGCAAATTCCTGGAGCTGGCGCGTGCGCTGGCGGCAAGACCCAAGCTGCTGATGCTGGATGAGGTGCTATCGGGCCTGACGCCGAGCGAGATCAACGAAGCCATCGAGATGATCCAGCGCATCCGCGATCGTGGCACCACCATCATCTTCGTCGAGCATGTGATGCGGGCGGTGATGGCGCTGACCGACAGGATCGTGGTGCTGAATTACGGCGGCCTGATCGCGCAGGGCGCAGCGGTGGATGTGATGAACGACGATCAGGTCAAGGCCGCCTATCTGGGGAAAGCCCATGCTTGAGGTCAGCAACCTGAAAGTCGCCTATGGCGCAGCGCCGGCCTTGTGGGATGTCAGCATCAGGGTTGCGACCGGCGAACTGGTCTGCGTCGTCGGTCCCAACGGTGCCGGCAAGACCACGCTGATCAATACGCTGGCCGGCCTCAATCGTGCCTCGCAGGGCAGCATCGTGTTCCATGGCACGGACGTGACCCGCATCGCGCCGCATAAATTCTGCCAGGCCGGTATCGCCATCGTGCCGGAAAGCCGGCGGCTATTCGCGGGCATGACAGTGCTGGAGAATCTGGAACTCGGCAGTTACCTGCCCGAGGCCAAGGCAAAGCGCAGGGAAACCCTGGAGCAGGTCTGCGAATTGTTTCCCGCCGTACGCCAGAAGCTGCCGATGCCGGCCGGTTCGCTGTCGGGCGGCCAGCAGCAGATGGTCGCCATTGGCCGTGCGCTGATGGCGCGGCCCCGGCTGCTACTGCTGGACGAACCTTCGCTGGGCTTGGCACCCTCCATCGTCATGGACATGTTTGCCGCCATCCGCCGCATCAATGCCGATGGCCTGTCGGTGCTGCTGGTCGAGCAGAATGTCAGCATGGCGATGGAGATCGCCAGGCGCGTTTATGTGCTGGAAGAGGGACGGATTGCGATGGAAGGCCCGGCCGACGATCTGATGCGGCGGCCCGAAATCCGCAAGGCCTATCTCGGCCTCGACTAGCACGATCTCAGATCATCTCCAGCGGCTGTGCCCGCTTCGGCGGCGGAAACATCCGGTCGAGCGCCGCAAGGTCTTCAGGGCCGAGTTTCAGTCCAAGCGCGGCATGGTTGTCGCGCACATGCTGCTCGGCAGTAGCTTTCGGAATCGAGATCACATTCTCCTGCCGCAGTAGCCAGGCCAGCGCTACCTGCGCCGGCGTGGCGTTCAGCCGTGCTGCGATCTCGTTTAGTCTTTTATGCCCCGCCAGTCGGCCCTGCTCGATGGGCGAATAGGCCATGATCGGCTGCTGGTGCTTGCGCTGCCAGGGCAGTAGGTCGAATTCGATGCCGCGTCGCGTCAGGTTGTAGACTACCTGGTTGGTCGCGCAGGTCTTGCCGCGTGGGTCACGCATCAGCTCTTGCATATCGTTGATGTCGAGATTGCTGACCCCCCAGTACCGGATCTTGCCGGCCTGCTGCAGTTCCTCGAAAGCGTCCAGCGTCTCGGACAACGGTGGGCTGCCGCGCCAGTGCAGCAGGTAGAGGTCGATCCGGTCGGTGCGCAGGCGCTTCAGGCTGCGCTCGCAGGCCGCCAGTGTGCCTTTGCGACTGGAATTGCTCGGCAGCACTTTGCTGACCAGAAAGATAGTGTCGCGCCGGCCGGCGATCGCTTCGGCGGTCAGTTCCTCCGCACCGCCGCTGGCATACATCTCCGCAGTGTCGATCAGGGTCATGCCCAGTTCGATGCCCAGTCGCAGCGCGGCGATCTCGGCCTTGCGCAGCGCGGGCTTCTCCGCCATCTGCCAGGTGCCCTGGCCCAGGCGCGGCACGATCTCGCCCCCAAAGAGACCGTTGGCGGGCAGGCGAACGGTCGGCATTGCAGTCATCAGGCGGACCTCCGGTGCAGGGCGAGTCAGACTAAAGCGATTGCGATACTATGGCTAACGGGGATTAATCCTTGCATTGTAATTTGTTACGCAGCATTGCGTGGTGCAGATCGCTGCATCGCCATCGCCTCCGGCGCGCTAGACCTTGGCCATTTCGCAAAGGAGAGCAGCCATGGTCACCGGCGTCAGCAATGTCAACACAACCCAGGCTTCAGCCGCCAACACCGCCGCCAGCGCGCTGGCCGGCAATTTCGAGATGTTCCTGCAACTGTTGACCACACAGTTGAAGAATCAGGATCCGACTTCGCCGATGGATCCGAGTGAATTTACCCAGCAACTGGTGCAGTTCAGCCAGGTTGAGCAGCAGATCAATATCAACAAGAATCTCGAATCGATGATGGCGATGCTGAAGACGCAGCAGTCCAGTGCCAACCTGAACTACATCGGTAAAGTGGTCGACTTCGAGAGCCCGGATGTCGAGTTGGCCGAAGGCGGTTCGGCTTTCTGGACCTACAATCTGCCGTCGGGCACCGAGACGGTCGAATTCAAGATCGTCGACGAGGACGGCAAGGTCGTGCGTAGTGGCAGCATGCCGGCCAAGGATGTCGTGATGGGCCCCAACGGTCGTACCGAAGTGGCCTGGGACGGTACCGATACCGAGGGCGATGCCTGCGATCCCGGAACCTATACGCTGGAGATCGTCGCGAAGGATGCCAGCGGCAAGGTGATCGATGGTGCCGATGTCAACGGTCGCGGTTATGTGCAGTCGGTCGAGGTGATCGATGGCGTGCAGTATCTGATCGCCTCGGGTACGAAGGTTCCGCCCGAAGAGGTGGTCGGGGTTTTCGATCCCGGCGTGATTCCGGATCCTGAAGACCCGGAAGACGAGGAGACGGCGTAAGTGCACACGACCTGTGCGTCTCTTGGTAAACGCGCGTTAACAGCGCCGCGTTACAAACTCTTGCTTTCACAAGATAATTTCGGCTGGCATCATGCGGCTGCATGAAGAATTGATTCTCCCCGTACAGAGTCCGATGTCCCGTACGCCCCATATCCTGATCGTCGACGGCGATCGCGAGGTCCGCAATCGCGTGATGCGGTTTCTTGTCGAACACGGTTTCCGCGTCACGCCTGCAGCCGACAGTCGCGGTATGTCGCTCGCGCTCAAGACCGGTCGTTTCGACCTGATCGTGCTCGACCTGATGCTGCCTGGCGAAGACGGCGTACAACTGTTTCGCCGGCTGCGCGAGCAGGTGGCGATCCCGATCCTGCTGCTGACGGCACTGTCCGGTGAGGCCGACCGTGTGCTGGGGCTGGAGAATGGTGCCGACGACTATCTGACCAAGCCGTTCAGCCCGCGCGAACTGGTCGCGCGTATCAAGGCGGTGCTCCGCCGCAGTGCGACCGCCGTGTCCAACGACAGCGACCGGCCGCAGGGCTACGCCTTCGAAGGCTGGGTGCTGGAAGTCGCCAAGCGTCATCTGCGCGCGCCCGATGGCGGCATCCTGCCGCTGACATCCGGGGAATTCGATCTGTTGCTGGCTTTCGCCGAGCATCCGCAGCGCGTGCTGAGCCGGGAGCAGTTGCTGGATTTGACCCGCGGTCGCTCAACTGTGCTGTTCGACCGCAGCATCGATGTGCAGGTCAGTCGCCTGCGTCGCAAGATCGAAGCCGATCCGAACATGCCCGAACTGATCAAGACGGTGCGCGGCGGCGGTTACATCTTCACGCCGCCGGTACAGGTGTTGCAGACCGCCTGAATATGCCGGCCCGGCGCCGTCGGTTAGCCCTTCATGTTGACAGCTGTGGTCATCATTTCGTTGGCCATCTGGATCACCTGCGAATTCATCGAATAGGCTTGCTGCGCCACGATCAGTTTGGTCATCTGGTCGGCTGTGTCGACGGTGGATTTCTCCAGCGCGCTGCCTTTGATCGTTCCGATGCCGGCGCGATTGCTGGTGGCCGCCGGGTTGCCGTATACGGCAGCGCCTGACTCGGATGTGACGCGATAGGCAGTCCCGTCGGTACGATCCAGCCGGTCGGGTTCGGGGAAATTCGCCAGCACCACCTGGCCCCGCTGCGCCGTGGTCCTGTCGGCGTAATGCACGGTGATCGCGCCGCCATCGTCGATGCTGACATGGCTGAATCCGCTGCCGGCGGCATTGTCGCGGGTATCGATGGTCAGCACCGAGGGGCTGGTGCCGGTGGGGCTGGCCGAGGCCATCAGGTAATAGCCCGCCGAATTGACCAGCCGTCCGCTGCTGTCGAGATGGAAGTCGCCCTGGCGCGTGTAATAGATCTCGCTCTCGAAACTGGTGGCGACACCGGTGGCGGGATCCGTGCTGGCGCGCTTGGCCACGACAAAGAAACCGTTGCCGTCGATTGCGGCGGAGGCGGGGTTGTCGAGATCGCTCGCGATCTGGCCCTGCTTGCGGTTGTTGAAATCGGCATAGCCGATCACGCCGGCCTGTTTGGTGCCGCCCAGGACCGGGCTGACGGCAGACTGCATGCCTTGTACGAGATTGTGGAACTGCGTCTCGACGGCCTTGTAGCCCACCGTGACGGCATTGGCGACATTGTCTGAGATATTGCCGATTGCCATCGACTGAGCATTCAACGCCTGCACCGCCATACCCATCACGCCACTCATCGTCATTGCTGCGCTCCTTTGTGCTGTTGCTGCAGGAGCAAGGCGCGTGCCGAACGCGAAGATGCATCGCAGCGCTGCGCAAGCGCGTGTGACACGGTCCGTAACATGATGAACTGGCATTCAGGATGAGCGCGCCAGCGCAACGGGCAAGGGCAGAACACGAGAGATAAACCGTTCTCGGACAATCGGAAAATTGTTCCTGAAATAGTCTTTCAGGCCTGTCTTAACGGGTTTTAAGCATGCCGGGTAATGTTAACTTTTGTTACCTGTAACGATCCGTCACGAGATGACGAAATACCGTTAAAATCACTGAAACTACGCAGTTTTTTCCCAGTCCGGCAGAAACTGCCCGCCGACCCGGCAAAGCTTGTTCGTTAATTGCCATTCACCCTTTGGCAAGAAATGGCGCTTTGCCAAGGATATAGGATAGGAGTCATAAATCGGCACGATCCTTGCTCCGGACGGTCCAGACTTCGCCATCCAACAGGGAGCACAACATGTCGATCACCGGTGCAATGCAGACCGCGATTTCCGGAATGAACGGCCAGTCGGCCGCCATCGGTTTCATCTCCGACAACGTCGCGAATGCGAGTACGGTCGGTTACAAGAAAGTGGAATCGCGCTTTCAGACCCTGGTCACGCAATCAAGCGCGCAGGCCAACACGCATTCCTCGGGCGGTGTGCTGAACCAGCCCTTCTTCGCCAACAATGCGCCGGGCCCGATCACGCGGGTGTCGTCCACCACCTCGATCGCCATCTCTGGCAACGGCTTCATTCCGGTGTCGAAGCAGGTCGGTGTCGACCCATCGACCGGCCTGCCGACCTTTGAGGCGACCAACTACTACACGCGCGTCGGCGACTTTAATCAGAACTCCGAAGGCTTCCTGATCAACTCTTCTGGCTACTACTTGCAGGGCTGGAGCGTCGATCCGGTTACCGGCGAGGTCGACACCTCCAGCACGACTGAAGTGCGCGTCTCCAATCTGCTGGATGCACCGGTCGCCACCAACCTGATCGACTATGCGGCGAATCTGCCGAATAATGCGCGGGATGCCGACGGCAACCTGCCGGCGACGTTGCCGGCCAGTTCGATCCAGATCTTCGACGCGCTCGGCAATGCCCGTTCTATCAACCTGACCTGGACACGCATCGGCGAGAGCGAATGGACGCTGCAGGTCGATTCACCCGACAGCACGCCCGCAACCTTCGGTCCCGCCACAGTGAGTTTCGGCGGTACGCTGGTCGATGGTACGACTGCTCCAGCCGGTACGCTCTCTTCGATGGGCACGTCAGGTGGTCTGACCGCCACTCCGGCCGCGAATACCGGCGCCAATGCCGCCTTCAGCTTCAATCTCGATTTCGGAAATGGCGCGCAGGCGGTCAGTCTCGACCTCGGCTCCTACGGCAACAACACCGGCACCACGCAATATGCGGGCGACAAGCTGACGCTCAACGGTTTCAAGCAGAATGGCGTCCCGCAGGGCAATTTCAAAAGTCTGGCGATCGACGAGCAGGGCTATGTCTCGGTTACCTTCGACAACGGCAATGTGAAGACTTTCTACCAGATTCCCATCGCGCGGTTTAACGACCCGACCGAACTCGACCGCGTGAACGGAAATGCCTTCGTCGCCACGCCCAGATCCGGCTCTCCGATCCTGGCCGAGGCGGGATCCAGCGGTGTCGGCGATTTCGTATCCTCTGCCGTCGAAGGCTCGAATGTCGATATCGCTGAGGAATTCTCCAAGCTGATCGTCGCGCAGCGCGCCTATTCCGCCAATGCACGTATCATCACCACGACCGATGAACTGCTGCAGGAAACCATAAATATCCGGCGTTAAGGCGCCGGATAACGGGAGGCGAGTTCATGTCGCTGACGGCCGCACTCAATACGACACTGATGGGCCTTTCGACCATACAGGTTCAGACGGGCGTGGTTTCGGGCAATATCGCGAATGCGCAAAACCCGAACTACACCCGCAAGATCACGCACCTTACCACGCCGGCCGTCGGCGGCGATCCGATGGCGGCGGTGGTGGCGGTCATCGTGCGTGCCGCCGCACCGCAGGTGATGCAGGACTACTATGGTGCTACGGCCGACTATGCCCGGCTCAGCACCACGGCCGACCAGGCCCGTCGTCTGGCCGAAGCGCTGGGAATCGATACCACCGATGGCGGGCAGACGCCGCTGCAAACACGGCTGACCAGCTTCGAAGATGCGGTAAAGCGACTGGAGGCAACACCAGAGGATGTCACACTGAAAGCCCTGGTCGTGCAGCGCGGCAAGGAGCTTGCCAAAGAGGTCAATCGGCTCGCAGGCCAGCGCAACACGCTACAGACCCTGGCGCAGGACGATATCCGGATCGGTCTCGATACGCTGAACGAGGCTACCAAAGGCATTGCCGATCTGAACACCAAGATCGTCAGCCAGAAAGCCGCCGGGATGCCGACCGGCGACCTGGAAGACCTGCGCGATGCCGAGGTGGCGAAGATCGCCGGTCTGGTGGGCGTACGTACCGTTGTGGCCGAGAATGGCATGATGTCGCTCTATACCGATGCCGGCGTTCAGCTGGTCGGGGTCACGGCACAAAGTTTCAGCTACGACTCCACGACCGGAAGTATCAGCAACAGTCGTGGCGATAACGTCACCGCCGGTTTCAGCCAGGGATCGTTGCGCGCCAGTCTGCAGTATCTGGATGGCAGCGTCGGTGCGCTGACCAGTTCCGACGGCAATATCGGCGCTATGGAGAAGTTCTTCAACCAGCTCGACTCGATGGCGCGCAACATCGCCGATGTGGTGAATGCCGCCTACGGCTCTAACCTGTTCAACTACACGGCCGGCGATGCCGCCGCCACCCTGGCGATTGACGGCAGCTTTACGGCCGATCCCAATACACTGGACGCTGCCAGGATGGGCGAAGTCCAGCAGGCGATGCGGAACACCACGCTGACGGCTGCGCAGATCAACCCGGCCGGAGAGCCGAACGGGCTCAGCACCGCCAACGTCAATATCTTCGGCCTGGTCAGCGGCGTGATGGCCTATCACGCCCGTCAGGTCAGCGACAACGATGCGGCCCGCGATGCCGCCGAGAACCTGCAGGCCAGTGTGGAGCAGAAATTCCGCAATCTGACCGGTGTTAATGTCGATGACGAACTGGCGCAGCTGACGATGCTGCAAAACAACTATGCGGCACTAGCGCAGGTGATGAATGCGATTACCGAAATGTTCGACGAAGTCATATCGATTGGAAGGTAAATCATGGTGGCGGTGACCGGAACGACCCAGTTGGCCATGCAGCAGGCAATGAGCCGCAATATCAGCCTGCTCACCACCATGCTGAACCGCCAGAACCAGCAGCTGGCGTCCGGCCTGAAACTGGACGGACTGATTGGCGTGTCTAGCCAGGCCCAGGAACTCGGTGCACTGAAGTCGAAGCTGGGGACGGCGGAGAACTATACCGAAGCCGTGAAGACAGCGCAGAACCGCACCACGCTCTACGCGCTGTCGCTGGAAAATATCATCGACCTGGCCACCGATGCCAAGGATATGATGATCAAGAACCGCGACCCGTTTTTCGCTGCGACGGCGGCCCCTGCTGCACAGGCCGCAACTCTGCTGGACCAGATCGGCAGCATCCTGCAGACCAGGGACGGCGACCGCTACATCTTTTCGGGCACCAACTACAACGCCAATCCGCTGAACGGCACGCTGTCGGATCTGCCTGCAGTCTACGGGCCCGGCGCGGTACCCGGCGTGGATTATGATGTGCCGTTCCAGCCAGTGCCGGATTCCGTGCCGCTGAACCAGCCGCCCTATCTGAATCTCGGTGCCGATATCCAGAGCTATTACAACATCAACGACGTCGGGCTGTATGTCGACGATAATGAGCGGCTGTCCTATGGCGTGTCGGCTGTCGAACCGGGTTTCCAGCGCGTGATCGACGCCGTACTGCGGTTCCGTGATGCCACAGCCGATCTTGGTGTCGACGACTCCAACTATCAGGCCCGCGTCGACGATGCGGCGAAGCAACTCGATCTGGCGCTCTCCGACCTGAAATCGACCGCCTCGCGCAACGGCTACAAGCAGCAGACTCTCGGCGAGGTGCAGGATCGCCACGCCCGCGCTATCGACTTGCTGAAGATCCGCATCGGAAGTATCCAGGATGCCGATCCTGCGGAGGTGGCAACCAGCATCGCCGGATTGCAGGCGGCGCTGGAAGCCTCCTACACGGTGACCAGCCGGACGCTGCAGCTTTCTCTGGTCAACTACCTGAGGTAATTGGAGTAATCCCGCGTCGTGATTGCAGCGCGCCATTCTCCACGCGAATGCGATGCCATAGCAGCAGTGCATTCAGCAGGCTCCAGCACAGCGCGATCTGCCATGCGCCGAAGGCGAGCGGGAGTAAGGCGATCTCGCCGACCACCACGGCATAGTTTGGATGTCGGAGCCAGCGAAACGGACCGTGCCGTACCAGCGGCGCACCCGGTAGCGTGATAATCCGCGTGGTCCAGTATGGCCCCAGCGTGGCAACCACCCAGATGCGTAGCAACTGTAGCAGCGCGAAGAGTCCGAGCAGCGGCCAATGCGGCGGTGTCTCGGCCGGCACCGTCAGCGCCAGGGCGATCAGCCAGGAACCGTGCAGCAGCACGAAAAGCGGATAATGCCGCGCCCCGACCTCTTGCGCACCGCGCGCCAGCAGGCGGCGGGTGTTACGCGCCGACCAGACCAGTTCGGCCAGTCGCTGCACGACAACGAAAATCAGAACGGCATAAAAGATCGTCATGGCAGGTCGATCACCTGCAGCGCCGCCGTGAAGCCGGGGCCGAGAGCGGTGAGCAGATGCCGGCCACGCGCACCGTCGGCCATGGCCGCGGCCAGCACGAACAGCACCGTCACTGACGACATATTGCCATGCTCACGCAGCACGTTTCGCGCATGACGCATGCTGCCGTGCTGCAGTCCGAAACATTCCTCCAGCGCATCCAGCACCTTCGCGCCGCCCGGATGGCAGATGTAGCCATCGATCTCCTCGGGCTGCAGGCCGTGATCGGCATAGAACTGCTGAACCACCGGGTGCAGCTCGTTGCGCACCAGGTCCGGGATGTTGCCAGAGAAGATCACCTTCAGCCCGTCGTCGCCGACCTCCCAGCCCATCACATCCAGGCTGTCGGGCCAGGTATGCTCCCCACCGACACCGAGCATCGGTTTGTCGGCGTGGCAGCTGCGGCTGCTGATCACGGCGGCCGCCGCGCCATCGCCGAACAGCGCGGTGGCGACGATGTTGCTCTTCGAGCGGTCCTGCGCACGGAAGGTCAGCCCGCAGAGTTCGACGGCCAGCAGCAGCACTGTCGATTGCGGTCTTGCCTTCGCCATGGCTGCGGCACGCGACAGGCCGAGTACGCCGCCGGCGCAGCCGAAGCCGAAGACGGGCAGGCGCTGCACGTCGCTGCGCAGGCCAAGCCGGCCGATCAGCCGCGCATCCAGGCTCGGCGTCGCGATGCCGGTCGAGCAGATGGTGATCACAGTGTCGATCTCGCGCGCCGGCATGCCAGCGGTGGCGAGTGCCTTTTCGCCAGCCTCGGTCAGCAGGTCGGCGGCATTGCTCAGGAACAGATCGTTACGCTCGCCGAAGGTATGCGGCTGGCTGTACCAGTCGATCGGTACGCAGGACTGGCGCTGCTCGATCTCAGCATTGCGATAGATCGGAATGAGGCGGGTAAAATCCGAAACCATCGGCGCGAACAACTCGCCGGCGCGACGCGCCACTTCGTCCTGCGCCAGGCCGAAACCCGGTACAGCGGTGGCCAGCGAGACCAAATGTGCGGTCGGCTGCCGAAACACGCTGCTGTTCATGAAGACTCCCGGGTCAGGCCATGAGCCTAACCCGGATGAGCGCTTCCGGTTCCTCACGCCTTGGTGAGGAAATTGACCTCAGGGGTTATGCCGAGGTTATTCCGCCGCGATGGCAGAGTGCGTTGGGTAGTCAGTGTAGCCTTCGGCGCCGCCGCCATAGAGCGTGGCGCGGTTGAGCTGCGCCAGCGGTGCATCGCTGCGCAGGCGCTCAACCAGATCGGGATTGCTGATGAAGGGCCGGCCGAAGGCAATCAGGTCGCCGCGACCGTTGGCCACCGCATTCTCCGCCATGGCACGGTCGTAGCCGTTGTTGACGATCCAGGTGCCGCGGTAGCGGCTGCGCAGCGCGCCGTAGTCGAAGGGCAGATTGTCGCGCGGACCGCCGGTCGAGCCTTCGATGACATGGATATAGACCAGACCGAGACGATCGAGCTGTTCGACCACGTAGTTGAACAGCGGCTGCGGGTTGCTGTCGACCGCATCGTTGGCCGGCGTGACTGGCGAGAGGCGGATACCGGTCCGCTCCGCGCCGATTTCCCGAACGATGGCTTCGGTCACTTCCAACAGCAGCCGGGCGCGGTTCTCGATACTACCGCCATAAGAATCCGTGCGCTGGTTGATGCCGTCGCGCAGGAACTGGTCGAGCAGATAGCCATTGGCACCGTGAATCTCGACGCCGTCAAAACCCGCGGCAATCGCGTTGGCCGCGCCCTTGCGGTAGCCCTCGACGATGGCCGGGATTTCATCCAGGCGCAGCGCACGCGGCTCGGAGACATCGACGAAGGTACCGCCGACGAAAGTCTTGGTCTTAGCGCGAATGGCCGAGGGTGCCACCGGAGCCTGACCGCCGGGCTGCAGCTCGACATGGCTAACGCGACCGACATGCCACAGCTGGAGAAAAATCTTGCCGCCTTTGGCATGGACGGCGTCGGTGACGCGCTTCCAGCCCGCCACCTGTTCGGCGGAATGAATGCCGGGTGTGTCCTGGTAGCCCTGGCCCTCGGGCACGACCTGCGTGGCCTCGGCCACGATCAGGCCGGCTGTAGCGCGCTGCGCGTAATATTCCGCCATCAGTGCGGTCGGCACATTGCCGGCGGCGGCGCGGTTGCGGGTCAGCGGTGCCATCACGATGCGGTTGGACAGGGTGAGGGGGCCGAGGCGATAGCTGTCGAAAAGTCCGGTCATGGGTGTCCGTCGGGGAAGGAGGAAGCCAAACTCAGTCCGATACACAGAGTGCGGTGCAACATAAAAGGCAAGACGGACAGCCTGTGCGGAAGCAGGATTTGTGTTCGGCGTGCGCCCCGTCACGTTGGGTGTCGGGCCGGCTTCCGGCCGGACTCGGATCGCACGACTGGAACGGGCGGCTGGCGGTTTTCGCAGCGTCCGGCATCCGTCGCCCCAGGTTACCGGAATTGTATGTTCGGCGCGATTTGGCAGTACTCGTTAAGAGGCTGTAATAGAATGATTTTCTCGATTCTTTGAAAATCTTGCAAGAATAAGCGTTGCGAAGAATTAACGGCTGGGCAATGAACAACTGTTACTAGAATTCCAATGCTTCAGTCGAACCAAGATTTTTCATGAATATTGTCGACATCGCTTTTGCGACCATTCCGGGCATGATCCTGCTGCTGGCCATCGGCATCGGCGGAGACGCCATGTCGCGCGTGATCAAGACCATGGCGACGAATCATCACGATCTTGGCCGGCTGACCTCGTCAGCCGAAGCCGCGCGGCAGGTCTATCAGGAGAAAGCCGCCCTGCTGGCCGGCCGCAACAAGCAACTGCAGGGGATTGAGTCGCAGTATCTCGGTGTATTCCGCGAAGTACAGGCGCTGCGCCAAGCGGAAGAGGCGCTGCAGGATCCGCAGAACAACACAGTTTTCGAAATTGGCGTACCGGCCGTGGATGCGCCCGGCTGGTATGCGCGTGTGCTGCTGCGCCGCAAGCACGACATGTTTCATGGTCTTGGCACCACCTCGACCAACAGCGAAGGCTATCGCATGGCCCGGCTGGTGATCTGGGGCGTGGATGGCGACACGGCAAAGCAGCTCTGCCACCAGCGTTTCAACAAGGAAGCCTCGATCCTCTCGATCCAGCCTTTCCGTGGCAAACTGAAGCGCGCCGATGTCTAGTCTGTTCGATCTTAACGTGATGTCGCTCGCCTATGTTCTGGTGGCTGCCGCCAATCTGGCGCTGATCCTGTTGATCGGGAACCTGACCTACGAACGCGCCCGCGATGCCTGGAATTCCGTGAGCGGCCGTGCAAACAATCTGCAGACCAGTGCTGCCGATTTCGAGGCCGCTGCCGAAGCGGCCGAACGCCAGGCCGAGGAAGCCAGCAAGGATATCGATGCTGCGCTCAGGAAGCTCGCCGCGAGCGAGGATGAGCTGGAGCAATTGAAGCGGCGCCACGAGGAAGAACCGCTGCCCTTCGTCTATCGCGTGACGCCGACAGAGAATTTCGATCCCGGCGGGTCGATCTGGGAATTCCTTGTGCAGCATCCGGAAGGTCTGCAGGAAACCGACCAGCATCACCCCGCGCGGCAGTGGACCGGCGGGCGCTATTATTTGGTTCAGGCCGCAACGCAAAAGGCTGCCCAGCGTCAGCTGGAACGCCATGTCCCGGAGGCCGCCGGTTTCCGCATCACGCTGGTGCGCAGTCACGATACCGGTTTCGCCAAGGCCGGTTGAATCGATCTTCGTCCGCGCGTCGGATGAGGCAAGGATGACATTTTATGTCAGTTTTGCTGCGCTGCCGGCGCTGTGACCGCGATCACATCGCCGGACCGGCCGACCATGAAATAAGACTCAGGTCAGCGTCGAGGGATGACCCTCGTGTTCCCCAACTGAAGCCCCGGAGCTTTGTGCTCCGGGGTTTTCTTTTGAGTGCTCAGCCAAACGTGTCGGCGATAATGCCGGCATACCAGCCCATCGTATAGTCGGCCTCGGCCTTGCGCTGTGCCGCATTGGCCTGGGCTGGCGAGACACCGCCGGAACTCGGCACCGGTGCTGGGCCCTGCGGACCCGGACGATAGGTGTCGGTTACCGAGATGCCGTAGTCCGGCGTGACCAGGCTGTAGCAGGTGTTGTGATAGACGGCGGCCGGTGCCGCCGCACCGCGCAAGCTGGCTGCGATATTGGCCGCCACCACCTTGGCCTGGCTGTTCGCCGCGGTGCCGGATTTCGGCATCGCGCCGGCAATCGAGGCATCGCCCAGGACATAGACATTCTGCGCCTTACGCGAGGCGAAGCTGGCCGGATCGACGGCGCACCAGCCGTTCTGCTCGGCGAGTCCGGCATCCAGCGCGATCCTGCCTGCGGTCTGTGGCGGGATCACGTTGATCACCGCGCCTTTCTCCTTGCCGAAACCGGCACTCACGGTCATGCCCTTGGGGTCGACGCTTTCGACCTTGCCGCCATCCTTGCCGGCGATCCAGGTGATCATGCCGGGATACTGGCTCTCCCAGCCCGCCATGAACAGGCCCTGCTTGGAGAAGGCGTCCTTGGCATCCAGCACCAGGATCTTGGACTTCGGTTTGTGGTTTTTCAGATACCAGGCGATCATGCTGACACGCTCGTATGGACCGGGCGGGCAGCGGAACGGATTGGCCGGCGGCGCGACGATCACGGTGCCGCCGTCTGCCATCGACTCAAGCTGTCTCCGCAGCAGGGTCGTCTGCGGCCCGGCCTTCCAGGCATGCGGCATCGTCGTGTTGGCAGCCTGCTCGCTCCAGCCCGGCACGCCGGCATAGTTCAGCTCAATGCCCGGTGCGACGACAAGGCGATCATAGGGCAGGCTGGCGCCGTCTTTCAGCTTCACGCTGCGTGCGTTGGTGTCGACCCCCGTGGCCTCGCCGCGCACCAGACGAACGCCATAGCGCTGACGCAGCGGATCGCGGCGATGCGTGATGCTGTTGAGGTCGCGGAGACCCGCCAGCACGTAATTCGAAAACGGGCAGGTGACATAGGTGGCGTCACGTTCCACCAGCATCACATCGGTGTCGGGCGAGAACAGCTTCACATAACGCGCGGCCGTCGCGCCGCCGAATCCGCCGCCGATCACGACGACGCGACCGGCCGAGGCTTGCGCGCGGGCGATGTGGGGCGTTGCGAACAGGCCAGCGGTGGCACCGAGGCCTGCGAGAACATTGCGGCGAGAGATATTCGAGGTCATGGCTGGTTCTCCCGCTCAGTTCTTCGACAGGTAATCGGCGAGCGCCTTGAGCTGCTCATCCGAATAGCCGCGCGAGATGCGGCCCATGATGGTGCTCGGGCGCTTGTCGGTCTTGAGTTCGATCAGCGCAGTGTAGAGCGTGCCGGCATCCACGCCGCGGATCGGCGGCATGGTGGGGGAAAGATACGACTGGCTGCCGTGGCAGACATTGCAGGCCTGAGCCGCGAGTGCCGTGTCGTCGACTGTGGCGATGCGCTGCTGGGCGGCAGCGCTGCCCGCCGTCAGCGCCAATGCGACGGTCAGGGCATAAATCCGAAATGACATGGGTAGCATCCTCCCCCTCTGCTGGTGGCGGGCATGCTAGGCTGCTGGTTTTATTTTATCAAATCAAAATGTTGATAATAATTTTATACACAAAATTTAGTGTTATTTGGCTTCGGCCCGATTGGCCCCGCTGCGGGCCGCCAGGAGAATGGCACCGATGATCATTGCCGCGCCGACCAGCGTGGTCGGCTTAAGCTGTTCGCCATAGGCCAGCGCTCCGACGATCAGCGCGGTAACCAGCTCGCTGGCGCCGGCGACAGCCGTGCGTTCGGCTCCGGCAATCGGCGCGCCATAGAGCAGCAGTCCGAGCGCGAACACCGTGCTGAGCAGCGCCAGTGCAATGGCAGCGCCCCAGCCGGCAGCCGAGGCGGGGGCGGCAATGCGGCCCTCCATGATCAGGCCGAGGACGACCATCGCGATCAGCCCGCCGAGAAAAACACCGCCGAGCCGCACAGGTATGGTCATGCTGCTGAGGCGTTTGGCGGCGATATGCACGAACAGCGCATAGGCGGCCGGCGGCACGAAGGCCATGCCGAGGCCGACCGGATCGACAGCCTCGACCGATTCAGATTTGTACAGGCCGGTCGGCGCGAGGATCAGGATCGCGGCGAGTAGTACGATGATAGCCGCGGCGGCATTCTGCCAGGTTAGCTTCTCGCGGAAGCCGAGCCAGCCGATCAGGATGGTGAACAGCGGGTAGGTGAACAGGATCAGCACCGTCAGCGCGACAGTGAGGCGTTCGAGTGCCAGAAAGTAAAACAGGTTGATGCCCATATAGCCGGCGCCGGCCAGAACGGCGATCAGCGTGTCGGTCTTCGCGGCCAGCAGGCGCGGTAGAAACGGCAGCAGGCAGGCAAAGGCGAAGCCAAAGCGCCAACTCAGTAGCGACAGGGCCGAGAGGCCATCGGCGTAAGCCGTGCGGGCAAATAACGGCATCAGGCCGAAGCCGATGGCGCCGAGGGCGACGAGCGCCATGCCGGTGGTGGGAGAGCGAGTGGACATCCGGTTATCGTTTCTGCTCAGGCATCGCCGCGTCAAGCGCGGGAATGTATCGCGACATTCAGTTAGCGAAACCAACGCTGACTGGCGGCAGATTGCCGATGCGCCCGGTCAGCTGCGTGCCTTTGTCAAAGAAGCGCAGGCCGGTGAAGGACCCGGTGGTGACGATCTGGCCCGGCTGCACGCCGCCGCAGTGATCGCCGCAGGTTCGAATCAGATCGGCCAGCATGCCGAAAGGTGTGTTGGTGTTTAGCCTTGCCGGCCCGGCGACGACATCCGCGCCATCGGCGGTGAGTTGCACCGTCGGATGGGCGAAATCCTCAGGCTGCCAGGGTGTCGTCAGCGGCGCGCCATGGACCAGCCCGGCATTGAGCTGAAAGTCGGCCAGCTGCCACAGCTTGCTGGCGGTTTTCGGTTCCGCCAGCCGGCTGTCGACGATCTCGAACACCGCCATCGGCGTGACGCAGGCGGCCAGTGCCGGCAGGAAATCGTGTGAACCGGGCGATGGCAGCTTTGCATCGATACGGAAACCGACCTCGAGTTCCGCACCGCGCAGACGGCATTCCGCCGGCCGACGCGTGTCGGGTGCGGGGCGGATCAGGTCGGCGCGGATGGGGGCGAAGAAGAGCGGCGAGCCGGCATCCCAGCGACCGACCTTCCAGCCACCGACACGACCGAGCCCGGCCATCACGCCCGACTGGATCGCGTAGACGGTATCGAAGCCCGGAAGATCTTCGGTGGGGTGCAGCAGAGGCCCGCCGCGTCGCGCCGCCAGCAGTTGGTCGATGATGGCGGCGATACGGGTCATGCCTGCGGTCAGCTCAGCTCTTGATGCCGCAGAAGTCGCGGGCGCTGATCCATTCGCCGTTGCGCGTGTTGCTGGCTTCGGCCAGTGCGACGAAGACTTCGGTGATGTCTTCCGGCCTGGGCAGCGTGCTCGGATCTTCGCCAGGAAAAGCCTCGGCGCGCATCTTCGAGCGCGTACCGCCTGGATTTACCAGGTTCACGCGGATGTTGCTTTGCGCCACTTCCTTGGCATAGCCCAGGATCATGTTGTCGAGTGCAGCCTTCGACGCACCATAGGCGCCCCAGTAAGCGCGGCTTTCGCGACCGACGCTGGAGGTGACGAAGATGGCGCGGCCCGCGTCGGATGCAAACAGCAACGGATGCACGGCACGGATCAGGCGCTGGTTGGCATGCACGTTCACCTTGAACACCTCTTCCCACAAGTTGGGCGGGAACTGGTGCAGCGGCGTCATGCGGCCGAAGATACCGGCATTGCCGACCAGGATGTCGATCTTGCCGAAACGTTCCAGCAGCGGTGCGGCCAGGCCGTCGATCATCTCGGTCTTGGCAAGATCGAGCGGGATCAGCGTCGCGGAGCCGCCGAGCGCGCGGATTTCGTCGTCGAGGTCTTCCAGCCCGCCGGTGGTGCGGGCGATACAGATGACATGCGCGCCTTCGGCGGCATAGCGTTTGGCGATGGCGGCACCGATGCCGCGGCTGGCGCCGGTGATCAGCGCAATCCGGTCCTTGAGACGCATTCTTCTGAAGTCTTCTTCTAAGAGTTAGGCGGTTTCTGCGAGCAGGGTGAGTTGGCGCGGACCGCGGGTGCCGCGGTTGACCTCATCGGTCAGGCCAATTGGATAATCGCCCGAGAAGCAGGCGTCGCAGAAGGCGGGCTTCAGCGGGTCGCGGGTGGGCTTGCCCATGGCGCGATACAGACCATCCATGTCGAGGAAGGCGAGGCTGTCGGCCTTGATGAACTTGGCCATCTCCTCGATCGTATGCGTGGCGGCCAGCAGCTTGCCGCGTTCCGGCGTGTCGACGCCGTAGAAGCAGCTATGCGTGGTCGGCGGCGAGGCGATGCGCATATGCACTTCCTTGGCGCCGGCATCGCGCACCATCTCGACGATCTTGGTCGAGGTGGTGCCGCGCACGATGGAGTCATCGACCAGGATCACCCGCTTGCCTTCGATATAGGCGCGGTTGGCATTGTGCTTCAGCTTCACGCCGAGATGGCGGATCTGGTCGGTCGGCTCGATGAAGGTGCGGCCGACATAGTGATTGCGGATGATACCCAGCTCGAAGGGAATGCCGCTCTCGGCGGCATAACCGATGGCGGCCGGCACGCCGCTATCCGGCACCGGGATCACCACGTCGGCATCGATCGGATTGGAACGCGCCAGTTCGGCGCCGATGCGCTTGCGCGATTCATAGACGCTGAGGCCTTCGACCTGCGAGTCCGGGCGAGCGAAGTAGATATATTCGAAGATGCAGAAGCGGCGTTGTACCGGCGGGAAGGGATGATGCGAATGGATGCCCTCGGCATCGATCACGATCAGCTCGCCCGGTTCGACATCACGCACGAAGTCGGCGCCCATGATGTCGAGCGCGCAGGTTTCCGAAGCGAGGATCGGCGCGCCCTTCAGGTTGCCCAGCACCAGCGGACGCACACCCCAGGGATCGCGAACGCCGATCAGCTTCTTCGGCGTCAGCGCCACCAGCGCATAGGCGCCCTCGACCTGTTTCAGCGCGTCGACGATGCGGTCCACCACGCTGGTCTTGCGGCTGAGCGCGACCAGATGGGTGATCACTTCGGTGTCCATGGTGGACTGGAAGATGCTGCCCTTGGCGACCAGGTCGTCGCGGATCATGCGGGCATTGGTCAGGTTGCCGTTATGGGCGAGTGCGATGCCACCCAGCTCCAGATCGGCATAGATCGGCTGCACGTTGCGCAGCAGCGTGCCGCCCGAGGTGGAATAGCGCACATGCCCGATGGCGCGGTCGCCCGGCAGTTCGCGGATCACCTTCTCGGAGGAGAAGTTGGGAGCGACATGGCCCAGCGCGCGATGGCTGTTGAAGCGGCCTTCATGGAAGGCGACGATGCCCGCCGCCTCCTGACCGCGATGCTGCAGGGCATGCAGCCCGAGCACTGTGTTGGCGGCGGCATCGGAGGTACCGAAGATGCCAAAGATGCCGCATTCCTCATGCAGCTTGTCGTCGTCGAAGGGGTTCGTTTGCATTCTCAACGGCTCCATCGTCCGACGAGCGAAATCTGCTCGCGACGGCTCAAGGTTTGTCCTGCTTCTGGATCAGACTCTCGATGCCCTGGCGTTCCTCGGTCTTATACCCGGTTTGGCTGCGCGAGTCAGCGCCGCCGCCCGGAGTTGTATGGGCCGGAACCGGGGTTGTTTGCGGTCCGGTCGTCCTTTTCGGGGGTGCCCGAGTCGGGTCAATTTGCCGCAGGATCAACTCGGCACCCCATTCATACCCCATCACGGCCAGTGGCCGGGTCCGGGCTTCCGTCAGCCAGGCCGGCTGGGTCTGTACCGGCATGAGCCGGTCGACCAGCCAGAAAGCAACCACCACGATCAGCGCTCCGCGGGCCAGGCCGAACACGAAGCCAAGGCTGCGGTCGACTGCGGATACCGCCGAGGCCCGCCGGACCTGCTCCGAAATCCAGTGGGTGAGCAGCGAGCAGAGGATCAGCGTGGGGATGAAAATGGCCAGCCCAGCCGCGATCATCGCGAAGATCCGGGTCTCGATATAGGTCTGGGCTATACCGCTAGCAAGCGGGAACAGGAAATAGGTGGCCGCCAGCGCCGCCACCCAGCCGACGATCGACAGCACTTCCTTCACAAAGCCGCGGAACAGTGCCAGCAAGGCCGACAGCAGCAGGACGACGATGACGATCAGGTCGATGATATTGATCGGCAGCGATCCCAAGGCTCAGTCCTCCTCACCGGGAGTCTGGCCGGTCCAGCTCGCCCCGCCACGGCCGGCATCGGCGCGCTTGGCTGCGGCCCGGGCGGCGGGGAAGAGTTCGACCAGTTCGTTCAGCCGCATCAATTCGCTCGTTCCGATATCCTTGACCTTGGTTTTCGCACCCGCCGGCATGACGGCATGGCTGAAACCGAGCTTGGCCGCTTCCTTCAGCCGCGCTTCCGACTGGCTCACCGGGCGGACTTCACCGGCCAGGCTGACCTCGCCGAAGAAGACCGTGCGCTCCGGCGCCGGCGTATCGGCCAGGGCCGAGAGTAGCGCGGCAGCCACCGCGAGGTCGGCGGCCGGCTCTACGACGCGTAACCCGCCGGCGACGTTGAGATAGACGTCGCAGCCCGAGTAACGCAAGCCACATCTTGCATCCAGTACGGCCAGCACCATGGCCAGACGGCCGGAATCCCAGCCGACCACGGTGCGGCGAGGTGTCGCAAGCGGCGACGGTGCGACCAGAGCCTGGATTTCCACCAATAAGGGCCGCGTGCCTTCCATACCCGCAAAGATGGCAGAGCCGGCCACCGGGTCGGCTTTGCCGGCCTCCGAGCGGCCGAGGAAGAGAGCCGAGGGATTGGCCACCTCGGTCAGGCCGCCATCGGTCATGCTGAATACGCCGATCTCGTCAGTGGCACCGAAGCGGTTTTTCACTGCCCGTAGGATGCGGAACTGGTGGCCACGCTCGCCTTCGAAATACAGCACCGTGTCGACCATATGCTCGACCACGCGCGGGCCGGCGATCTGGCCGTCCTTGGTGACATGACCGACGAGAAACACGGCGGCATTCGACTGTTTGGCGACGCGGATCAGTTCATGCGCACAGGCGCGGACCTGGTTCACGGTGCCCGGCGCGCTCTCGATATTGTCGGCGAAGATGGTCTGGATCGAGTCGATCACGATCACCGCCGGGCCGCCCTTCGCCTGGCTCATCGCCTGATCGATGCCGGCGAGAATGTCGCGCAGGCTGTTGGCGGCGGACAGCATGACGGGCGCATCGGCGAGGCCGAGACGCTGCGCGCGTAAACCGATCTGCGCCACGGCTTCTTCACCTGACACGTAGAGCGCCGTGGTGCCTTTGCGCGCGAGCGAGGCAACCGCCTGAAGCAGAATGGTGGATTTTCCGATGCCGGGATCGCCGCCGATCAGGATGGCCGAGCCCGGCACCAGGCCGCCACCGAGAACTCTGTCGAATTCGTTGATGCCGCTGGTGGTGCGCACCACCTTGTCGGGTTGTGCGCTCAGGGAAGCGAAGCCGATGGCTTTGCCCTTGCCGGCGGAAAGGCCTTTCGGCACGGCGACTTTCGGCGCTTCTTCGATAATCGTGTTCCAGCCGCCGCAGGCATCGCAGCGACCCTGCCATTTGCGGTAGGCGGCGCCGCAGTTCTGGCAGACGAAGGATTCTGTGTGTTTCGCCATTAGGGCTTCAGGATTTCCATCTTGATCGGACCTTCGGCCCGACCGTGGATGAACTGGTCCACATAGGCATTGCCGGAATTGTCGACCTCGGCGGCGGTGCCGTGCCAGATGATCTTGCCCTTGTAGATCATCGCCACATAGTCGGCGATCTTGCGCGCGCTGGCCATGTCGTGGGTGATGCTGAGCGTGGTGGCGCCCAGCTTCTGCACGCAGGATTTGATCAGGTCGTTGATCACGTCCGCCATGATGGGATCGAGGCCGGTGGTCGGTTCGTCGAAGAAGATGATTTCCGGTTCGGCGGCAATGGCGCGCGCCAGCGCTACGCGCTTCTGCATGCCACCCGACAGTTCGGACGGCGACAGCTCGCCGACCTCGGGGCCCAGACCGACCTGGCCCATCTTGTCGAGCGCGATATCCTTGGCTTCCTTGCGCGGCATGTTGCGGCCCTGGATCAGGCCGAAAGCCACGTTCTCCCAGACCTTGAGGCTGTCGAACAAGGCGGAACCTTGGAACAGCATGCCGAACTTGCGCAGCGCCTGCTCACGCTCATCGGCGCTGAATTTCATCGAATCCTGACCGTCGATCAGGATCTGGCCGCTATCGGGGCGGATCAGGCCAAGGACGCATTTCAGCATGACCGATTTGCCGGTGCCCGAACCGCCAATCACCACCAGCGACTTGCCGCGCGGCACTTCCAGCGTCAGGCCATCCAGCACGACCTTCTTGCCGAAGCGCTTGTGAACGTCCCGGAGGACGATTTTATTGGGCGTGTCGCTCATTTGTCGGCAAAGAAGATGACGGTGACAAAGTAGTTGGAAACCAGGATCAGGATCGAGGCCGAGACCACCGCATCGGTGGTCGCCTTGCCCACGCCCTGGGCGCCGCCGCGCGAATGGAAGCCGTGATAGCAGCCCATCAGGGCGATGATGAATCCGAACACTGCCGCCTTCACCAGACCCGACACCACGTCAAGGGCCTGCAGAAAGTCGATGGTATTCTTCATGTAGACGCCGGCATTGAAGCCGAGATTGTGCGTGGCGATCAGATAGCCGCCCATCACACCGATGATATCGGCGACCAGCACCAGCACCGGCAGCGACAGCGTGGCCGCCAGCAGGCGCGGCGCCACCAGATACTTGAACGGGTTGGTCGACAGCGTGGTCAGTGCGTCGATCTGCTCGGTCACGCGCATGGTGCCGATTTCCGCCGCCATGGCAGAGGCCACGCGACCTGCCACCATCAGACCGCCGAGCACCGGACCGAGTTCGCGCGTGATACCCAGTACCACGATGCTGGCCACCGCGCTCTCGGCATTGAAGCGACCGGCACCGATGTAGATCTGCAGCGCCAGCACCATGCCGGTGAACAACGCGGTCAGGCCCACCACCGGCAGCGAGAAATAGCCGATGCTCATCATCTGTTTGACCAGCAGGCGCAGGTAGAAGGGCGGCGCGAAGATGTGGCGCACGCCATGGAAGGTGAAGACCGCCACACGGCCGATCGCGCCGAGGAAGTCGAGGAAGACGCGGCCGATGATGGCGAGCGGGTTCATACGGCGCCTTTGTAAATGCGACGATAGCGCTTGCCCAGTTGCGTCAGCAGCTCATAGCCGATGGTTCCGGCCAGTGCCGCCTGTTCATCGATGTCGATGCCGCCACCCAGCAGGCTGACGGGTGTACCGGGCCTGCTGTCGTTTGCGTCGAGCGCAGAGACATCCAGCGTGATCAGATCCATCGAGACCCGTCCCGCGATCGGCACTCGCACATGGCCCTGGCGACCTTTGATGATGGCGCTGCCCCGGCCGGACAGCGCACGAGAGAACCCGTCTGCATAACCGACCGCCACAGTGGCAATTTGAGTCGGTTTTTCAACGATATAGCCGGCACCGTAGCCAACGGTCTGGCCCCTGTCAACGGAACGGACCTGCAGGATTTTTCCTTGCAGATGAACCACTTCCGCCATCCGGCTGGCGTCGCGCCGGGCGCCGGCCGAGGGGGCGAGCGGATTGGCGCCGTACAGCGCGATGCCGGGCCGCAGGATGTCGTGATGGAAGTCCGACCCCAGGAAGATGCCGGCCGAGTTGGCCAGGCTGCCCTTCAGGTTGGGGAAGCGCTGGCGCAGCGCCGCGAACGCCTCGGCCTGCTGGCGGTTCAGCGGGTGGTCCGGCTCGTCGGCACAGGCCAGATGGGTCATCACGAAAGCCAGGTCGATGCCGTCCAAATGGGCCGGGTCGGTGGCGACCGCATAGGCCTCGGCCTCGGTCAGGCCAAGCCGGTTCATGCCGGTATCGACATGCAGGGCAGCCGGGAGTGCGCGGCCTAGCTTTTTGGCAAGCTGCGACCAGGCGGCGATCTGCCCCGGCGTCGACAAAACGGGCGTCAGGTTGGCGGCAGCCAGCTCGGCTTCGCCGCCCGTGGTCGGGCCATGCAGGATATGGATGGTGGTCTTCGCATCGGGAAGGGCCTGGCGCAGGGCTAGTGCTTCCTCGGAATGCGCCACGAAAAAGCGGCGGCAGCCGGCTTTTTGAAGTGCTTTCCCGACCTCCGCAGCGCCGGTGCCATAGGCATCGGCCTTCACGACAGCCGCACATTCGGTCTGCGGCGCCATGCCGCCCAGCCGTCGCCAGTTGGCGACCAGCGCATCGAGATCGATATGGAGAATCGCCTGGTCGCCGGAAGTGAAGGTCATGGGCGGTGTTTAGCCCAGCCGTCACGAAAGGGACAGGGCTAAAAGGCAGAACGCTTGCCGCGACCGGCATCGCGCGTCAGATTAGCCGCCAAGGGGGACTGGCCACGGAAGAGGGCGGTTACAGGCGGCGAATTGCGCCGTCTGCACTGTATGTCAGTCCGAGGAAGCATGTCCGTCCCACCTGCCGCCGCCGAAAAATCCATCCTGACTCGCCTGTTTGCCAATCCCTATCTGCTGCTGGTGCTCACCGTGGCGATGTGGGGCGGTCATTCGGTGGTCAGCCGCATGGCGGTCGGCGAGATTTCGCCGGCTTCGCTTACGCTGCTGCGCTGGACCATCGTCGCCAGCATCATGTTCGCGCTGGCGGGCCGGGGCGTGCGCGAACACTGGCCGGTGCTGAAGCCGCGGATTCCCTATCTCGCCATGATGGGGGCGCTGGGCTACACCAGCTACAACATCCTGCTCTACTGGTCGGCCTATACGACCACCGCGATCAACATCAACATCATCAACGCGGCGATGCCGGCGATGATCCTGATCGGCGCGCTGGTCTTCTACCGCCAGCCGGTGACGAAACTGCAATGGGTCGGCATGGTGGTGTCGATGGCCGGTGTGGTGTGGACGGCGGCCAAGGGCGACCTGCAGCATCTGCTGGAACTCACCATCAATCGCGGCGACATCCTGATCCTGATCGCGGTGATCTTCTATTCCGGCTACTCGCTGCTGCTGCGTCACCGCCCGCTGGTGCCCAGCCTGGTCTTCTTTGCGGCGCTGACGCCGGCCGCGCTGATCACCTCATTCTTCCCGCTGGCTTACGAGATTGCCGTGGGCGAATTCTTCTGGCCGACGCTGAAGGGCTGGGGCCTGCTGCTCTACGTGGCGATCTTCCCGTCGCTGCTGTCGCAGATCTTCTATATGCGCGGCGTCGAACTGATCGGCGCCGGCCGCGCCGGCCTGTTCACAAACCTGATGCCGCTGTTCGGCGCCAGCTTCGCCATGCTGATCCTCGGCGAAGAACTGGCGGTCTATCACGTGGTCGCGCTGGTGCTGGTGCTCGGTGGCATCCTGCTCGCCGAGCTCAAGCGACCGGCTGCTTAGCTCACCCGGAAGAAGGCGACGAGGCGCGTCAGCTCCTTGGCCTGACCGGCGAGCGCCTGCGCCGAGGCACTGGTCTCTTCGACCAATGCGCCATTGCGCTGGGTCATCTCGTCCATGCTGCCGACGGCGGTGTTGACCTGGTCCAGCCCGGTGGCCTGTTCGCGCGAGGCCGTGGCGATCTCGGCCACTATCTCCGATACCTTCTTGATCGCGGTGACGATCTCGGTCAGCGACGCGCCGGTCTGGTTCACCAGATTGGCACCGGTCTTCACCTGCGCATTCGACTCTGCAATCAAGGACTTAATGTCTTTCGAGGCATTGGCCGAGCGCTGCGCGAGCGCCCGCACCTCCTGCGCCACCACGGCAAAGCCTTTGCCGGCCTCGCCGGCGCGCGCGGCTTCCACCGAAGCATTGAGGGCGAGCAGATTGGTCTGGAAGGCGATCTCGTCGATCAGACCGACGATGTCGGAAATCTTCTTGGCGCTTTCCTCGATCCGCGTCACGGCGCCCACCGCATCGCTCACCACGCTGCCGCCCTTTTCGGCGGTGTCGCGCGCGGCGACCGCCAGCTGGTTGGCCGCCTGCGCATTGTCGGCATTCTGTTTCACCGTCGCGGTGATCTCATGCATCGAGGCGGCGGTTTCTTCGATACTGGCCGCTTGCGATTCCGTGCGCTGCGCCAGATCCTGGCTGCCGGTCGAGATTTCCGAACTGGCGTCGTTTACCGCCGCGGCGGCTTCGGCGATCCCCTTCACGGTGCCGGCCAGCTTTTCGCTGCTGGCATTCACATTGTCCTTCAACTCGGCGAACACGCCCTGATACTGGCCCTCGACGCGGCGCGTGAGGTCGCCGCCGGCCATCGCGGCCAGTACGCGGCCGACCTCGTCGATGGCGGTGCTGACGCTGCTGACCAGGCTATTGATGCCGTCGCCGAGCTTGCGCATCACGCCTTGCAGCGCCGCTGTGTCGATCCGCTTACCCAGATCGCCAGCCACGGCGGCCTGCACCACCATGCCGACGGAACGGTCGAGTTCAGCTTCCTGCATGGCGCGGTCGCGTTCACGCTGCTGGCGCTCGGCTTCCACCTGCTGGCGCAGGCGCTCATTCTCCTGGCCGTTTTCCTTGAACACCTGCACGGCCTTGGCCATGCGGCCGATCTCATCGCTGCGTTCCAGGCCCGGCACGGCAGCCGCGTAGTTGCCAGTCGAGATCACGCCCATGCTGTCGGTCAGCGCCAGCACCGGACGGCGGATCGAGCGGCCGATCAGCATGGCGGCGATCAAGGCCGCGATCAGCGCGATCGGCGCGATCACGCCGATGGTGGTCAGCGTCACGCCAAGATTGCTGTGCATGGCGGTTTCGTCCTGGTCGAGTTCGCGGCTGCGCGTCTCGGCCAGTGAATTGGCGCGTTCGATGCCGCCAACCGCTGCCTGATTCATGCGACCCGCCATATCGCTATTGATGCGGCCGATCAGGGTCATCACCTTGACCAGGCCTTCGCCATAGGCTGCGGCCGCTTCCTTCATCTCCTCGCCGGCCGACATCTGGCCCTTGGTGATCAGGCGGTCCGCGAATGATGCGCTGGCGGTGCTCAGCTCGGTGGTCAGTTGCTGCGTGCGCTGCAGCAGTTCAGGCCGTGGCCGATAGAGATATTGATAGGCCGACGCGCCGATGGAATTCAGCAGGTCGGACACGCGCGACGCTTCAAAGGCGGTCTGGTAATCGTTGGTGGCGACAGCCTGCGAGATCATCTGCGGCAGGATCTGGCGGATGTTGTTGCTGGCGGGCACCACGTCTTTCTGGAAGATGCCGTTATACTCGGCCTTGGCGGCGACGGTCTCCTCGATCACCGCGCCGAACTGGCGCATCAGGTCGCGGATTTCGCCCAGCAGGCGACGCTCGTTGGCATCGGCATCCTTTTCGGCTTCGGCGAGGGTTTCCGGAATCGACTGCAGCAGCTTGCGGGCGGCTTCCAGCCCCGGCTGGCTGTCGCGGTCGGTGTAGAGCAGTACGTTGCGGCTCAGGTCGATGATATCGCGCTCGGCCTGCAGCACGGCGCGGGTGGCGTCGGATGTATCATCGAAACTGTTGAAAAGCTGGCGTGCATTGTTGCTGCCGTAGAGGCCGGCACCGGCCACGATCAGCAGCAGTACGATCACACTACCGAAACCGAGATTGATACGGCCGCCAATAGACAGGTTTGCGGTCGAATTCTGCGACGCCATGATGTCCTCCTGGGCGCATGGCTTATCTGCCTGCGCTTATTGTTCTACTTAGACGGGAAGTATTGTAGCCCGTCAGGGCGTATCATGGAAGCTGCGGTGGCTCAGGCGAGCACGACGTCGAGATAGAGCATCACCACGAAGCCGCCGAACAGGGCAGAGGTCGCGCCGCGCTCGACGCCGTGGCGATGCGTTTCGGGAATCACTTCCGACGAGATGATGAACAGCATCGCGCCGGCGGCAAAGGCCAGCGCCCATGGCAGCAGACCGCCCGAGATCGCCAGGGCGCCGGCGCCGACGACTCCGCCGAGCGGTTCCAGTGCACCGGTCAGCGCCGCGACCAGGAAGGCGGACTTGCGGGTATAGCCTTCGCCGCGCAGCGCGACAGCGACGGCCAGTCCTTCAGGTAGGTTCTGCAATCCGATTCCGAAGGTGACGCCCAACCCGCTGCCCAAATCGCCGCTGGCGGCGCCGATACCAACCGCGAGGCCTTCGGGAAAATTATGCAGCGCGATGGCGATGACAAACAGCCAGACCCTCGCCAGCCGCGAGGCATCGGCGCCTTCGCGCCCCTTCATGCCGAAATGCTCGTGCGGCGCCAGATTGTGCGCCAGGTGCATCGTCAATGCCCCGATCAGCAACGCGACAATCACACCGATCGCCGCATGGCTCTGGCTCTGCAGCGCCTGTTCGGCATGGTCTAGCGCCGGCAGCAGCAGTGAAAAGAAGGTGGCTGCCAGCATGATCCCGGCGGCAAAGGCCAGCATCAGGTTGCGCGTGGCATCCTTCATGTTGCCGAGGAACAGCACCGGCACCGCGCCCAGCGTGGTGGCGCCGAATCCGGCGACCACGCTGGCCAGCACGCCCAGCATGAAAGGGGATAACGTAGGGATGGCGGCAGCGACGTCCATGTCCGTGATGTAGCATGGACGCCGCAGGATGGAACAGGCCTTAAGCCGGCGCGCCCTTGCGCATGCTGATCGCCAGCCGGTTCCAGGCATTCATCGCCACGATGGCAAGGGTCAGGTCGGTGAGTGTGCGTTCATCGAACTGCGCTCTGGCGGCCTCGTAGGCATCGTCGGCGACGCGCTGATGTTCCAGCCGCGTGACGGCTTCGGCATAGGCCAGTGCGGCCTGTTCCTGTGCATCGAATAGCGGTGATTCCCACCAGATGGCGACGTGATGCAGCTTGCGCCCATCGGCACCATGCTGGAGTGCGTCTTTCACATGCTGGTCGACGCAATAGGCGCAGCCGTTGATCTGCGACACGCGAATCCAGATGATATCTAGGAACGGGCGCGGCAGGGCCTTGATGAGATAAGGCTGGCTGGCGAACAGACCCTTTACCCCGTCGGGGCTCAGGCTGCGGTAGTCGAGACGCTGGGTCATGGCTTTTCTCCTGTCTGATGTCTCTCAGACCGAGCAGCCGGCCGGCCTGTGACGGGCGGCGGTATAAAAAAAGCCCCCTCGGACGAGGGGGCCTTTCCGGTCAGTGATGCTTGTAGCCGCGATGCTTGCCGCCCATATGGCCGCCTGGGCCGCCGGGGCCTTTGGCAAAGAGCTCATCGGCGGTCTTCTTCTGCTCATCCGACAGCGACTGGTAGAGCGGACGGAAGGCAGCAAGATAGCGGTCCTGCGCCGCGGTCATTTCCTTCATCGCCGCGCTGCGGCGTTCCAGCTTCTCAAGTGCCGATTGCGGCTCGGCCGGTGTGGCGCTGGCCTGGTGGCGCTGGGCATGACGCTCCTGCATCTGCTTGGCGCCGGCCCGCATTTCATCGGCCAGCTTGTCGAACAGCGGCTGCTGCTGCGCGGTCAGCTTGAGTTCGGTTTTCAGGAAGGCGATACGGCCTTCGATGAAGCGGCCGGGTACGGGGCGCACATGGTCAGCATGCGGGGCCTGCGCAGCCGGCGTACCGGGCTGCGTGCTGGGCTGGGCAAGGGCGAGCCCGCCGGCAAAACCGGTGGCGATCACGCTGGCGGCGATGAGCAGATTGCGAGCGGACATCTGAAACTCCTCGGTTGCAAAAAGGGACGGTGCATTTTCTGGCACCGTCCCCAAGCAACACGCGGCATAGCCGCAAATCCTGCGGCGGATTTTTTCGCCGTTTTACGCGCTCGCGTTAAGCCGCTTCGGGCAGGGCCGGCAGGCGATTGCCGGTCAGCTTCTGCAGGGCCAGCACAGGCACCAGCTGCTCACCCACCGTGGCAATACCGTCGATCAGGCCGGACGACCAGGCTTCGCCCTGATCGGCGCGGCTGATGTTGTCAGCATCGATCTCCACGATATCCGAGACACTGTCGACCAGCAGGCCGAGCGGCTTCTCGTTCAGCATGGCAACCACGATGACATCCTGCGGCTTAGGCTCCGCAGCCGGCTTCCCAAGGATCATGCGGGCATCGAAGACCGGCAGCACATGGCCGCGGAGGTTCAGCACGCCGAGGCAGGACGGATCCGTGTTGGGCAGCGGGTTCACCGGAGACCAGCCACGGATTTCCTGAATCTGCAGCAGCGGCAGGGCATAGGCCTGGTCGCTGACATTGATGAGGAGGGCGTCGTTGCGGTCGGTCATGGTTTAGAACTCCTGCCAGTCAGCATCGTTATCGGATTTGGGCTGGGCCACGGCGGTGGGCTTCGATGCCGCCGCAGCCTTGGGGGCAGCCGGCGCCGGACTGGACGCAGCCGGCTTGGCGGCGCTGCGGATCGGCGTGACCGTGGCCTTCGTCGCTGCGGGTTTCGCCACCGTCGCGGTCGGCGTGACGCTGCGGCTGTTGCCGGTCTTGAAGAAGCTGACGAGCTGGGCGAGCTGTGCTGCCTGCTGCGACAGCGACTGCGCCGAAGCCGAAGTCTCCTCCACCAGCGCGCCGTTGCGCTGGGTCATCTCGTCCATCGTGCCGACGGCCGTGTTGACCTGCTCCAGGCCGGTGGCCTGTTCGCGGCTGGCGGCGGCGATCTCGGAGACGATGTCAGTGACCTTCTTCACGGCAGTGACGATTTCGGTCAGGCTCTCGCCGGCCTGACCGACCAGCTTGCCGCCTTCGCGCACCTGACCGTTCGAGGCCGAGATCAGCGTCTTGATCTCCTTCGAGGCATCTGCCGAACGCTGGGCGAGGGCGCGCACCTCCTGCGCCACCACGGCAAAGCCTTTGCCGGCCTCACCGGCGCGCGCCGCTTCGACCGACGCATTCAGCGCCAGCAGGTTGGTCTGGAAGGCGATCTCGTCGATCAGGCCGACGATGTCGCTGATCTTGGCGGCCGAGCCTTCGATCTGGCTCATCGCGGTCACGACATTGCCCATCACGGCGCCGCCCTTGTCGGCGGCATCACGGGCGACCACGGCGAGCTGGCTGGCGGCCTGGGCGTTATCCGCATTCTGCTTCACCGTCGAGGTGATCTCATGCATCGAAGCGGCGGTCTCTTCGATTGAGGCAGCCTGCGATTCCGTGCGGCTGGCCAGATCCTGGCTGCCGGTCGAGATCTCGGCGGCGGCTTCCTTCACCGCGGCGGCGCTCTGGTTCAGTTCACCGGCGATATCGCGCAGCTTGCCTGCCATCGTGTTGACACCGGTCTTCAGCCGGCCGAACACGCCATGGTAATTGCCGCGGATGTCGTTGGTCAGGTCGCCCTGCGCCATGCTGGCAGTCACTGCATCGAGCTCGCCGGTTACCTGCTGCAGCATGCCGGTCAGGGTGTTGAGCTGCTTGCTGATATCCAGCAGGAAGCCGTCCTTGTCGGCTTCGTTCAGGCGGATGTCCAGCTCACCGTCGGAGACCTTGGTGCACAAGGCCGAGATTTCCTCGATAGCCTTGCGCTCGCGGGCTGCCGTGGCAGTGCGCTGCTCTTCGGCGATACGGCGCTGCTCGGCGATATCGGCCTCGGCCTTCTCGCGGGCGATCATGTTGTCCTTGAACACCTGAACCGCACGCGCCATCGCGCCGATCTCGTCCTTGCGGGTGGCACCTTCCACGTCGACGGCGGTGTTGCCGGTTGCCAACACATCCATCGTGTCGGTCATGCGGCGGATCGGGCGGGTGATGGTCATTACTGCGATCAGGCCGGCGACGACCCACGCGATTACGACGGCGGCCACGATACTGACCAGCAGCACCTGCCTCTGATTGTCGTAGTAGGCGGTAACTTCCTGGTTTGTGCGCCGGAGGTTGTTCACATTGGTCGTCACGCCATCATCGATGCTTTTTACCAGAGCGTCGCGATTCTGGCTCACGCGCTCGCTCAGGCCGAATTCGCGCGCCTTGGCAACGCCCTCGGCATTGACCAGGCGGATCACCTCTTCGCGGAAGGCGACAAAATCGCGGATGATGGGCAGTCGTGATTCGTAATTGGCGCGGCGGCTGGCATCAGTGATCTTGCCCCACTCGGCGTAGACCTCCTGCATCGCCTGCATCTCGTCGCGCATCGGCTTGAAATACTGGGCAGCCTCCTGGGGCGACGTGGCGCCGTAGATGGCGCGGCCGTAGCCGATCACAGTGGCGATTTGCGCATCGATCTGGCGGGCGTACAGCGCGCGTTCGGCAGAGAATTGCAGTTCATCGGTCTTCTCGTCGGAGAGGTCGACGATGGAATAGGCCTGCCAGCCGATGCCGAGCAGGGCGGCCGTGAGAACGGCGAGGACGAACAGAATGCGGGTGAGGATTTTTGTATTGGTGAACAGCGCGGACATAGGGTCCCTCCAGATGTGCGGACAGGTTGTGCCACGCGCATGCAGCTATTCCGAGTGTATTTGTGGTAACATCTCCGTGCTATTTACAGGATTAATCAAAGCTTTTTGCGTGGCATTCTCAAAAAATCGGCGCCGCCCTTGATGCGGCACCGTTCTACTTATGCAAGATAATGGCACGGTCGCCGCGCTGCGGATCTCGCCCTCCTCAGGTGCGGAAGAAGCCGACCAACTGGGCGAGCTGTGCTGCCTGCTGCGACAGCGACTGCGCTGAAGCCGAAGTCTCTTCCACCAGCGCGCCGTTGCGCTGGGTCATCTCGTCCATTGTGCCGACGGCGGTGTTGACCTGTTCCAGGCCGGTGGCCTGTTCGCGGCTGGCAGCGGCGATCTCGGAGACGATGTCGGTGACCTTCTTCACGGCAGTGACGATTTCGGTCAGGCTCTCGCCAGCCTGACCGACCAGCTTGCCGCCTTCGCGCACCTGACCGTTCGAGGCCGTGATCAGCGTCTTGATCTCGCGGCTGGCATCGGCGGAGCGTTGGGCCAGCGACCGCACTTCCTGTGCCACCACCGCAAAGCCCTTGCCGGCTTCGCCGGCGCGCGCCGCTTCCACCGAGGCGTTGAGCGCCAGCAGGTTGGTCTGGAAGGCGATCTCGTCGATCAGGCCGACGATGTCGCTGATCTTGGCGGCCGAGCCTTCGATCTGGCTCATCGCGGTCACGACATTGCCCATCACGGCGCCGCCCTTGTCGGCGGCATCACGGGCGACCACGGCGAGCTGGCTGGCGGCCTGGGCGTTATCCGCATTCTGCTTCACCGTCGAGGTGATCTCATGCATCGAAGCGGCGGTCTCTTCGATTGAGGCAGCCTGCGATTCCGTGCGGCTGGCCAGATCCTGGCTGCCGGTCGAGATCTCGGCGGCGGCTTCCTTCACCGCGGCGGCGCTCCGATTCAGTTCGCCGGCGATGTCGCGCAGCTTCTCGGCCATCGTGTTGACGCCGGATTTCACCTTGCCGAACACACCGTGATAGTCGCCGCGGATGTCCTTGGTCAGGTCGCCGTCCGCCATGCTGGCGGTGACGGTGGCCAGTTCGCCAGTCACCTGCTGCAGCATCCCGGTCAGGCCATTGAGCTGCTTGCTGATATCCAGCAGGAAGCCGTCCTTGTCGCCCTCGTTGAGGCGGATGTCCAGTTCGCCGCCCGACACCTTGCTGCACAGCTGGCCGATCTCTTCGATGGCCTTGCGCTCGCGGGCGGCGGTGGCACTGCGCTGGTCCTCAGCAACGCGGCGCTGTTCGGCGATATCCGCCTCGGCCTTCTCGCGGGCGATCATGTTGTCCTTGAACACCTGCACGGTCTTGGCCATGAGACCAATCTCGTCGCCACGGCCGGCACCGAACACGTCTACGCCGGTGTCACCGTCAGCCAGGGTCTTCATCCCGGATGCCAGACGACCGATCGGGCGGGTGATGGTGAGGAAGGAGATGGCGAAGCCGATGGCCAGCGTGGCGGCGATCACTGCACCCGACAGACCGATGATCAGCGGCACCTGGGTGGCGATGAAATCGTCCAGCCTGGCGGTGGTTTCATCGATTGCCTTGTCGTTACGTTCGGCGGCCTCGCGCAGCGACTTATTCACTGCGGCACGGTTGGCCCGATTGGCATCGTTGTTGCCCTGCTCGTTGGCAGCGGCCGGAGAAACTTCGACGCCAAGCCGGGCGGTTTCGCGCCGGAATCTGACGAAGTTCAGCAAGTCCTGCTTGCGTTCCTGGAAGGCCTGCAGTCGGCTCGCCGGCTGGGTCTTCTCGTAGGCCGGGATGATTTTCTCCATCTCGTCAAGATAGCCGTTCAGATTGCGCGCGAAGGGCTTGGCTGCCTCGGTGTCTTTCGACATGTAGATGCCGCGCGATTCCGCCACCACGGCATAGACGATGGCATCGAGCTTTTCGGCATACAGCGCGCGGCGGGCGGTCAGGACCATCTCGTCGGTTTCCTGATCGTAGCTTTGAATCCCGCCGACACCGAGCCAGGCCACGGTGGCGAGGCCGATGGCGGCGATCAGCAGGACGAGGCTGATCCGGATTCCGATTTTCAGATTATTGAACATCGACATGGCGTTATTCCCCTTTGTTTTCAGGAGGCGCCGCCCTTACAGCGCTGTTTCACCTTTTCGATACTCGCCTGCGCCAGGATGCCTTCGGTTAAGCGGCCCATGCGCAGCCGCTTCCCTAGGTCCGGAAGAAGCCGACCAACTGCGCGAGCTGGCTAGCCTGCTGGGACAGCGCCTGGGCCGAGGCCGAGGTCTGTTCCACCAGCGCGCCGTTGCGCTGGGTCATCTCGTCCATACTGCCGACGGCGGTATTGACCTGTTCCAGGCCAGTGGCCTGCTCGCGGCTGGCAGCGGCGATCTCGGAGACGATGTCGGTGACCTTCTTCACGGCAGTGACGATTTCGGTCAGGCTCTCGCCGGCCTGACCGACCAGCTTGCCGCCTTCGCGCACCTGACCGTTGGACGCCGTGATCAGCGCTTTGATGTCCTTCGACGCATTGGCCGAACGCTGCGCCAGGGCGCGCACTTCCTGCGCCACCACGGCAAAGCCCTTGCCGGCTTCGCCGGCGCGCGCCGCTTCCACCGAGGCGTTGAGCGCCAGCAGGTTGGTCTGGAAGGCGATCTCGTCGATCAGGCCGACGATGTCGCTGATCTTGGCGGCAGAGCCCTCGATCTGGGTCATCGAATTGACAACATTTCCCATCACCGCGCCGCCCCTGTCGGCGGCATCGCGGGCCACGGCTGCCAGCTGACTGGCCGCCTGGGCATTGTCCGCATTCTGCTTCACGGTGGCGGTGATCTCGTGCATCGAGGCGGCGGTCTCTTCGATGCTGGCCGCCTGCGATTCCGTGCGCTGCGCCAGATCCTGGCTGCCGGTCGAGATTTCCGCCGAGGCCGAATTCACGGTCTCGGCGCTTTCGCTCAGGCGGCCGGCGAAATCGGTCAGCCTCTCGCTCAGCGCATTGGCGCCGGTTTTCAACTGGCCGAAGATGCCCGGATAATCCTTGGTCAGGCGTTTGGTCAGGTCGCCTTCGGCAATGGCGCTGATCGTGGTGGCGATTTCGCCAGTCATCGACTGGCACTGGTCCGACATGCTGTTGATCGCCGTGCCAAGCTGCTTGATGAAGCCGCTGCGGCCGGCAAGATCAACGCGCTCGGTGAAGCCCTTGGTGCTGGCGGCTTCCACAAGACGGATCACTTCCGCTTCCAGGCGCAACTGGTCGGTGCGATCCGCCCATTCCACCACAGTACCGACGCGCTCCCCCACACCGTTGATCGCGGGATTGACGGTCAGGTCGAAGGTGCGGCCACCCACCACGATACGGCCCTGATGGGTGCCGGTCATCGCAGCCAGCATGCGCTGCTGGTGCGCCGGATTCTTGTGGAAAATGTCGACATTCTTGCCGATCAGGTCATTGGCGTTGAATTGCGGCAGATCCTTGCGGATGTCGGCCTGGGCGTTCTTCAGCGTCTCAATCACCGACTTGTTGCAATAAACGATGGTGTTGTTGGTGTCGGCCACCATCACATTGGTGGTGACATTCATCAGGCCGCTTTCGGACCGCGCGGCGTTCAGCAGGATGGCGACCAGGTTATGGGTCGACCGCGCGATGGCGCCCAGCTCGTCCTTGCGGGTCAGGCCGAAGATTTCCGCCTTGGTATTGCCCTTGCCCAGCTCATCCAGCGAACCGGTCAGCCGCTTCAGCGGGCGGGTGATGGTCAGGATGGTGATGGCCAGACCCAGCAGCATCGCGCCAACGATGATGGCGGCGGCGAGACCCAGGAGCAGGGTAGTCTCGCTCTTATAATAGCGTTCGAGCTTGTCGGTGACGTCGGCGATCCCGCGGTCGTTGCGGTCGATGGCTTCGTCCAGACTCTTATCCAGCACGTCACGAAGGGCGACATATTGCGGCTGGTTGCCGAATTCGCGCGCAGCCTGACCGCCGCTGGCCAGCGCTATTCGGCCCACCTCGCGGCGGAATTTGACGTAGTCCAGCAGTTGCTGTTTGCGCTCGGCAAAGGCGGCGCGGCGATGGGCCGGCTGTGTGGCTTCGTATTTCGGGACCAGAGTTTCGATCTCGGTCGCCACTTCGTTCAGTCGTGCCACCAGGCGCTGCAGCTCCTGTGGATCCGTCGCGCTGTAGATGGCACGCGCTTCGGCGGCAGATTCGCTGATGGCATTGCTGACTTTCAGCGCATACAGCGCGCGGGACGCCATACTCTGCATCTCGCTGACGTTTTCGTCGTATGTATCCAGCGCGTTTTTTCCGATGAAAGCCACAGCGACCAAGCCGCAGGCGAACAGCAGCAGGATCGCGATAATCCGTGTGCCGATTTTAAGATTGTTGAGCGCTTGCATGAGTTTTCCCTCTGTCGGGGCTCCGCCACGTAACATGCAAGCGGCGCCATTTTTTTGGCGTATGTGACAGGGAAATACTCGCTTATAAATTGTCCGCGGGGAGGTTATTTTTCGATTAGAGCGGAATACTTATATATTTTTCAACAATATTGATCAGTATGCGTCCGGCAGATGGTCGCTCTGGATATGGTCGCTAAATTTGGTAAAGGCGCTCTCGAAATGCAGCACGACGGTGCCGATCGGACCGTGACGCTGCTTGCCGATGATCACTTCCGCGAGGTCACTTGGCCACTAGGCCACTGCCTTTCCTTTTCGGTCACTCGCGCGCGTCGTCGACACTTCATTTGGTACGAAAGAAGCTGACCAACTGAGCGAGCTGGGCCGCCTGCTGCGACAGCGACTGGGCGGAAGCCGAGGTCTGTTCCACCAGGGCACCGTTGCGCTGGGTCATTTCATCCATCGTGCCGACAGCGGTGTTGACCTGCTCAAGCCCGGTTGCCTGTTCACGCGAGGCGGCGGCGATTTCCGAGACGATATCGGTCACTTTCTTCACGGCATTGAGGATTTCCGTCAGGCTTTCGCCGGCCTGGCCGACCAGCTTACCGCCTTCGCGCACCTGACCGTTCGAAGCGGTGATCAGCGCCTTGATGTCCTTCGACGCATTCGCCGAGCGCTGGGCCAATGCGCGCACTTCCTGTGCCACGACGGCAAAGCCCTTGCCGGCTTCGCCGGCGCGGGCCGCTTCGACTGAAGCGTTCAGCGCCAGCAAGTTCGTTTGGAAGGCGATCTCGTCGATCAGGCCGACGATATCGGAGATCTTGCCGGCCGAGCCTTCGATCTGGTTCATCGCCGTCACAACATTTCCCATCACCGCGCCGCCCCTGTCGGCCGCATCGCGGGCGACCGCTGCCAGCTGGCTGGCGGCCTGCGCGTTGTCGGCATTCTGTTTCACGGTGGCAGTGATTTCATGCATGGAGGCGGCGGTTTCCTCGATGCTGGCGGCCTGGCTTTCGGTCCGCTGCGCCAGATCCTGGCTGCCGGTCGAGATTTCAGCGGCAGCCTCTTTCACCGCAGCAGCACTCTGGTTCAGTTCGCCGGCAATCTGGCGCAGTTTCTGTGCCATGCCGTTCACGCCGGTCTTCAGCTCGCCGAAGACGCCATGATAGTCGCCGCGGATGTCGTTGGTCAGGTCGCCCTGCGCCATCCCGGCCGTCACAGTGGCCAGTTCGCCGGTCACCTGTTGCAGCATGCCGGTCAGGCCGTTCAACTGCTTGGTGATATCCAGCAGGAAGCCATCCTTGTCGGCCTCGTTCAGCCGGATGTCCAGTTCGCCACCCGACACTTTGCTGCACAGCTGACCGATCTCCTCGATCGCCTTGCGCTCGCGGGCGGCGGTGCTGTTGCGCTGCTCTTCGGCGACGCGACGCTGCTCGGCGATATCGGCTTCGGCCTTCTCGCGGGCGATCATGTTGTCCTTGAAGACCTGGACGCTTATGGCCATCTGACCGATCTCATCCTTGCGTCCGGCACCATAGATCTCGACACCAGTATTGCCTTTGGCGAGGATATTCATGCCGCCCGCCAGCCTGGCGATAGGGCGCGTGATGGTCAGGAAGGAAATCGCTATGCCGAGGGTGACAGTGAGAACGGCGATGCCGATCGACAGGCCGATCAGCAGCGGGATTTCATTCGCGCTGAATGCGTGGACTTCTGCAACAATAGCGTCGATGGCCCTGCTGTTACGTTCGCTGGCCTCTGCGAGCTGCTGGCTCACCTCCTGACGGTTGGCTTGGTTGGCATCACTATTGCCCTGTTCGCTTGCCGCCGCCGGACTCACTTCGGTTCCAAGCCGAGCCGTTTCGCGCCGGAACTTGATGAAGTCTTCCATCGTTTTCTTGCGGTTTTGGAACGCCTGTAACTGGTCTTCCGCCTGGGTCCTTTCATAGAGCGGTATTACCATTTCCATCTCGGCGAGGTGCCCTAGCAGGTTCCTGGCGAAAGGCTTGGCCGTTTCGGTGTCTTTTGACATGTAGATGCCGCGCGATTCCATCACCGCGGCATTGACCAGGCCGTTGATTTTCTCGGCGTAAAAAGCGCGCCTTGCGGTCTGGGTCACTTCATCGACCTTGCGGTCGAAAATCATGATGTCGCGGACACCCAGGGTGCCCACAGCGGCCAGACCGAGGGCGGCGATCAGCAGGACCAAACCGATACGCAGGCCAATCTTCAGATTGGTGAGTACGGACATAGCGAAATTCCCCGGTATAAATATGTGAATACCGCTTTTACGGCGCAGGCTCGCTTGTCATAGGCCGGTATGCAATTTGGCGAGTCAATTAACAATAACTTTTACATAAAATTTTAGATATTTTTACCGGTTTTCTAATAAAATGGTAACTTACATCGACGACGGTGCTCGCCGTTTGTCGGTTAGATAAACTATCTCTACGCGTGCTTAGGATTTTGAGGTCGGATGCCGGGACGCCCAATCATACGCGGCGGCCGGCCGGCAAACTGGGTCAGTACGTATCCGGAAGATGATCCGACTGGATATGGTCGCTGAATTTGGTGAAGGCGCTCTCGAAATGCAGCACGACGGTGCCGATCGGACCGTGACGCTGCTTGCCGATGATCACTTCCGCCAGGTTGGCGATCTTGTCCATCTTCTCCTGCCAGGCGGCGAATTCCGGCGTGTCCATCATCGGCTGCTTGCGCATCTCGTAGTATTCTTCGCGATACACGAACATCACCACGTCGGCGTCCTGCTCGATCGCGCCTGACTCGCGCAGGTCCGACAGCTGCGGCCGCTTGTCATCGCGGCTTTCCACCGCACGGCTGAGCTGCGACAGCGCGATCACCGGCACGTTCAGATCCTTGGCCAGCGCCTTCAGCGCCTGCGTCACTTCCGAGATTTCCTGCACGCGGTTGTCGTTGCGGCGCGAATTGCTGCCGCGCACCAGCTGCAGGTAGTCGACGATGATCATGCCGATATTGTTGGTGCGCTTCAGACGGCGGGCGCGGCTGCGCAGCAGCGAAATCGAGATCGCGCCAGTATCGTCGACATAGAAGGGCAACTGCGCCAGTTCCTTGGAGACCGGCACGATCTGGCGGGTAAATTCCTCATCGGTGATATCGCCGCGCCGCAGCTTTTCCGACGAGATACGGGTTTCTTCCGCCAGGATACGCGTCGCCAGCTGGTCGGACGACATTTCGAGGCTGAAGAAGGCGACCGGCACACCGGCCTTGGCGGCGTTAAAGCCGATATTGGTCGCCAGCGAGGTTTTGCCCATCGAGGGACGGCCGGCCAGGATGATCAGGTCGGAGGGATGCATGCCGCCGAGCTTCTTGTCCATGTCGCGCAGACCGGTCGTCACGCCGCTGAGGCCGCCCTTCTTCCAGGCGGCGTCGATATTCTTGATCGATTCCGCGATGGACTCGCGGAAGGAGACGAAACCGCCTTCCGAGCTGCCTTCATCGGCCAGCTTGAACAGGCGCTGTTCGGTTTCCTCGATCTGGTGCGTGGCGGCCTCGTCCACCTTGGGATCGTAGGCGCGGTTGACCATCTCCTCGCCGATGGAGATCAACTGGCGGCGCAGCGCGAGATCGTGCACCACATGGGCATAATCCTCGGCGTTGATCACGGTGGTGGCGGCGGCGGCGAGGCGGGCGAGATAGGCCGTGCCGCCGGCCTTGGCGACCACCTCGTCGCGCTCGAAATAGGCCTTCAGCGTCACCGGATTGGCGATCTCGCCGCGCTCGATCAGCGTGAGCGTGGCCTGGTAGATGCGGCGATGCGCCTCGTGGAAGAAATGCTCCGGCTGCAGGAAGCCGGACACCTTCATGGCGGCTTCGTTATTCACCAGGATGGCGCCCAGCAGTTCCTGCTCGGCATCGAGGTTATGCGGCTGTATCCGGAAGGTGGGGTCGCTGGCGGCTGGATCGGTGGCGGTGGTCGGATTACTGAACGGGGTGACGACAGCCATGTGGAGTTCTTCCCAGCCTGAATTCTGACGGTCAGTTGCGTGACGCTGCAGTTACGGTTCTGTTGCGCCGCTCCGCCGCGGGCCGGCATTAACAGCCAGTCGGGCCCGCACTTCCAGTTCTCAATTCGGTTGACAGCTTATTATCCACCGAATTTTGGCTGTGGGTAAGTGTCTTCAATAAGTCAGTGAGTTAGCAGCAGAAATCCACAGGCCTATACTTTCGATCCGCTGCCCTCTGTATGCGTCACCGAGTCGTTTTCCAACACGGTGGCACAAAGAAAACAGGCCCGCGCATGGCACGGGCCTGTTTCCATATCTGAAAGAGGAGAGGGCGATCAGGCCTTCTCTTCCTCGTCGCCTTCCTCGGCGTCTTCGGCTTCGTCGCCTTCCAGCGTGACGCCTTCGTCGAGCAGGCTCTCGGCAGCCACCTGCTTCTCGGCCTCGGCCTCGGAGCGGGCAACATTCACCTTCACCTCGACGGTGACTTCCGGATGCAGGGCAGCGGTCACGCTGTACACGCCGATCGTCTTGATCGGGGCGGTGAGCGCGATCTGCTGGCGGCCGATGGTGAAGCCGGCAGCCGTGACGCCTTCGGCGATGTCACGGGCGCTGACCGAACCGAACAGCTGACCGCTGTCGCCGGCCTGACGCAGCAGGGTGACGCTCAGACCCACCATCTTGGCGGCGACCTTCTCGGCCTCGCCCTTCTTGGCCAGGTTCTGGGCTTCGAGCTGCGCCTTCTGCTTCTCGTAAACCGCCTTGTTGGCTGCGGTGGCACGCAGCGCCTTCTTGCGGGGCAGCAGGAAGTTACGGGCGTAGCCGTCCTTCACGCGCACCACTTCGCCCATCTGACCGAGCTTTTCCACACGTTCAAGCAGGATGACTTCCATTAGTTCTTCTCCTGGCTGGTTCCGGCCCCGGCGAAACGCCGGCGGAAACCCGCCCATTCTTCGATGAAACCCAGGATGACCACCAGTACACCGACCAGTGCGCCAGCCACGACCAATGCCGCATAGAAAGCGGCGAGAACCAGACCGGGCAGGGAGGCTTTCGCCGCCAGCCCATGCACCACCGCCAGCCCCTGCAGGAAGAAGGGGAAGGCGAGAATGGCAGCGACCGTGCCGCCGATGAATGCAACGTCGCCCGGCAGTACCGCTGCCGCGACAATCGCCGCCACCAGAGCCACGGCCAGCGACCGCGACAGGGTGAAGGAGCGATAGACCGGCGTCGGCCGGCGGTTCTGCTTGAGCAGCACCGCCATGCCCTGCGCGAGTGTTCCGTTGATTGTCATCATCACCAGCCAGCTGATGCCGAACACGGCCGGCATCAGCAGGGCCAGGCGCTTGGCCATCGCCTCCAGATCCGCGACCTGACCGGAAGCCTGACCCGGCGCCTGCTGCATGACAGACAGGAACTGGGTCAGCAGCGGCTGCAGCAACTCCGGCAGACCGCCTTCGCGGTCGGCGGTGAGCAGCAGGGCGACGCCGAACAGGCCGAGCGACCAGCCGGCAAGCCACAGCACCAGACGACCGACCGGATACCATTCCAGTCCGTCGTGCACGTCCGCGCCAGCCGAGGCTTCGGTGGCCGGACGGGCGAGCAGGGCCTGCCGCACCACCAGCGCGACCGGAGCCGCGAAGGTGACGAGGTAAACGCCGCCGGCCAGCAGGCCGTTGACCGCACTGACCATCGTGCCGACCGCGCCGGCAATCCCCACGGCAGTCACGCCATGGGTCAGGCCGGCGAAGAACAGCGGCAACGGCGCAAGATAGCCGAGCAGGATGCCGAGCGAACCGCTTGCGGCGGTCAGCACCAGCACTGCACTGGCAAGGCCTGCGAGGCTGCCGAAGATCAGGCTGCGGGTCATGGTGGCAAGATCCGGTTCCGGCTTCCTTGCGGGAAGCCGCTGGGCCTTACTTGATGACGAACGGCAGCAGGGCCAGGTTGCGCGCGCGCTTGATGGCCTGGGCCAGTTCACGCTGCTTCTTGGCCGACACTGCGGTGATCCGCGACGGAACGATCTTGCCGCGCTCGGAGATGAAGCGCGACAGCAGCTTCACATCCTTGTAGTCGATCTTCGGCGCGTTGGCGCCGGAGAACGGGCAAGTCTTGCGACGACGGAAGAAGGGACGACGGGCGCCGCCGGCGCCGCCACGACCGGCGGGCTTGCCGCCACGCTCAGAGGTACCAGTGCTCGACATCAGGCGTTCTCCCCACCAGCGGCCGGAGCCGACTCTTCACGCTCGAAACGCGGACGACGCTCGCCGCGATCGCCACCACGGTCGCCACGATCACCGCGGTCGCCGCCGAAGCCGCGCCCGCCGCCACCGAAGCCACGGTCGCCGAAGCCACGCTCCGGACGCTCGCCGCGATCCTTGTTCACCAGAATGGCCGACTGGCCTTCTTCCAGCTTTTCCACGCGCACGGTCAGGTAACGCAGGATGTCTTCATGGATGCGCATGTTGCGCTCCAGTTCGGCAATCGCCGCACCCGACGCATTGATGTTCAGAAGGACATAGTGGCCCTTCTTATTCTTCTTGATGCGATAGGTGAGATTGCGCAGGCCCCACTGCTCGGTCTTGGTGACCTCGCCGCCCTGGCCCTTGATGATATCGGTGAATTGCGCGGCCATCGCCTCGACCTGGGCGGTCGAGATGTCCTGACGCGCGATGAAAACGTTCTCGTAGAACGCCATCGGCAGCTCTCCTTCTGGTCTTAGCGGCCCGGCGGCGACGCACCATGCGGCGACGGATCGGGCCTAGCCGGACCCGTCATTGAGTCCAGCAAGGAGCTATGTAGAGGGCGCGGACTATAGCGATTTTCCACAGGGGGGCAAGGCGGAATGGGCCGCAGGAAACGGCCGGGCAGGCGGGTGGTCCGACGCAGGGCATTCCGGCGGCCCCAAAGACCTGCGAACCTGTTTATAGTTCAGTAAAAACAATAGCTTATAGTGAATATCCGGCCGGCTATTCCGGCTTATCAGATGCTTATTCTGTCTTATTTTGGCTTATTTGACCCTTATAGCGCCCTTATTTTCGCTTATCCGCCCCTTATTGCACCCCTCGCGGTGGCCTGCCCGGAGTCTAAACGCGCATGTCCCGGCCCCTCGGTCGGCCAGCGCCGCTGCATATCTTCGTATTTACAATGTCACCAGGACGTGGCCGCCGCACACAAGAACATTTAGTGTACACGAAAATGCAGGCCATATCAATTCGCGACACCCGCCGGCGATCCTCGATTTTGCCGCCGCGATCCGGCATTGAGGGCGGCTATGACCACCACCGCCTATCTCGCCGCCGAAGGATTCGAGGAGCAGTTGCGCATTGAACTGGGCGACCGGCTACGCGCCGAGCATGGCCGGCTGTTTATCGCCGAGGGGGATGAGCATTGCGCCTGGGCTGCCAATACCTGGTTCGATGTGCAGGAAACAGAGATCGCCTCCATCGGCGATGCCGCTGCGAAGCTGAAAGCGATCCAGCGCAACTGGGTGGCTTATGCGCCGCTGCATCACGGCCGCGCCAAGCTGATCACCGAGAAGCTGCCGCATGTCTCTGGCAAGCCGCTCAGTTTCGGCGCGCCGCTGCCCGCCGCGCCGCTCGGATCCTTCACGCTGCTGGCGCCCGACCGCATGCTCTATGCCGCGCGCTGCTCCAGTCCGATGCCGCATGGCGAATTCGCATTCATTGAAGATCGCGAAGGTCCACCGAGCCGCGCCTATCTGAAACTCTGGGAAGGGCTGACGCGGCATCGCCTGGAATTCGCTTCGGACTTACCGAAGCCTGGCGATATCTGCCTTGATCTCGGGTCTTCGCCGGGCGGCTGGACCTGGGTGCTGGGCTCGCTGGGCGCCACCGTCACCGCCATCGACAAGGCACCGCTGGCGCCGACTGTTGCTGCAATGCCCAGTGTCTCGTGGCGACAGGGCAGCGCCTTTGCGCTGGAGCCGAACGAGTTTCCGCGCGTCGACTGGCTCTGCTCGGATGTGATCTGCTATCCGGCGCGTCTGCTCAAGCTGGTCGAACGCTGGCTGGCGTCCAGCGATGTGCGCAATGCCGTGTGTACCCTGAAATTCCAGGGCGAGACGGATTTCGAGACCGCGCAGGGCTTCGCCGCCATCCCCGGCAGCCGGCTGCTGCACCTGCATCACAACAAGCACGAGCTGACCTGGCTGTGGCGTAAGCCGGGGTGAGGGTGTGTCTCAGCCGCGCGGCTTCTGCGTAATTACGCCATACCAGCCCAGGCCATCGTAGGTTTCGTAGCCGATGGTATGGGCGAAGGCGATCAGTGTCCCGTCAGGCTGATAGTAGTAGCCGCGCTGCTGGTCACCCGTCTGCAGCGGGAAAGACTGATAGACATTCTGGTTGTCGGAGGAGGCGATGATGCGGCGTTTGGCATCCAGCAGCAGCACGCGGCTGCGCTGCCATTCCTCGGTGCTGAGAGAGGGTTCATCCTTGACGATGCTCTTGCCCTGCTTGTCCCAGTCGAAAATCACGCCGAGCACGCCGAGTGGATCGCCGTGAATCTGCCCGCCCTTGCGCACGGCGGCGGCATAGATCGCCACCGCCTTGTTGTCGTGACTGCCGCTCTGGCTGATGTCGTCCACGACATAGTCGTCGCCGCTGCGGCTCTGCATGGCCGACTGGAACCATTGCGTGCGCGAGACATTGGCGCGCGCGGCGCGGGGAAACTGCTGCGGGTTGGAGGTGGCGACGATCTGGCCGCGCGCATCGGTCAGCACGAGGTTGAGATAGACGGTGTAGAAGCGGTTGATCATGCCGAGCCGTTCGCCGGCGCGGGCAAACAGTTCGTCGGACGGAGTCTCCAGCGCCTGCCACATCGCATCGTCGGTGGCCCACCAGCGGCAGTCGCAGGTCCGTTCGTACAGGTTGCGCACGATCAGCTGCACCATGGTCTGTGCCATGTCGGTCAGACGGGGACCTTCCAGATCCTTCACGATCTGGTCGACAATGGTCTCGGCCGCGCGTTTCGATTCATTGATGCGGGTCAGCACCACGTCGCGGAAGCGCTTGGAATTCTCCGAAGTCTGGTTGGCCAGCGCCTTCACTTCCTGCGCCACCACAGCGAAACTGCGACCGACCTCACCGGCGCGTGCCGCCTCGATGGAGGCATTCAGGGCCAGGAGTGTGGTCTGGAAGGCGATATCTTCGTTGTTGGCACCGAAATCCTGAACGTCGCGTTCGATGCCGTCGATAAGCTGATGCACCTGCAGATGGTGAGTCTGTGCAGTCATTGTTTTTATGGCTCTGCTGAAATGACGAGACAACACAGATAATGCAGGATGCATGCCGCCCTGCGGGGTTATGCGGCCTCGTTCCAAGGAAGTAGCGACTCGCCTGTGGAGTGCTTTTCAGCGTTGGCGGAGTCATCGGCCTGCCGGAATATTGTGCAACCTGCCTGCAATGGTTGGGTAATACCTAGGCATAACTATTATCGACGTCCAACTGCCCTATCCTGAATGCATAGCAGCAAAGGAGTCTCCGCCATGTCGACCCGCCAGGAACGCGATGCCTTCGGCACCGTCGAGGTTGCCGCCGACCGCTATTGGGGTGCGCAGACGCAGCGGGCGCTGCAGCTGTTCAGGATCGGCAGCGAGCGACTGCCGCCGGCATTGGTGCACGCCATCGGTTTACAGAAGCTGGCGGCGGCTCAGGCCAATGCCGCGCTCAAGGAACTGCCGCCCGAGATCGTCGATGCGCTGCAGCAGGCGGCGGGCGAGGTTTCGGAGGGGAAGCTGGATGAGCATTTCCCGCTGCCGGTCTGGCAGATCGGCTCGGGCACCGCAACCAACATGAATGCCAACGAGGTGATCGCCAATCGCGCCAACGAACTGCTGGGTCAGCCGCGTGGCACCAAGACGCCGGTGCATCCCAACGACCATGTCAATCGCGGCCAGTCGTCGAACGACAGCTTCCCGACCGTGATGCATATCGTCACCGTGCTGCAGATTCACCAACGCCTGATTCCGGCATTGCAGGGACTACAGCACGAGCTGGCGAAGAAGGCCGAAGCCTGGAAAGACATCGCCAAGATCGCCCGCACGCATTTGCAAGATGCTACGCCGATGACTCTGGGCCAGGGTTTCGGCGCCATGGCGCGCCAGGTCGAACTCGGTGTCGAGCGCGCGCAGGAGTCGTTGAAGCGACTCTATCCCTTGGCGCAGGGCGGCACGGCGGTCGGCACCGGGCTGAATGCCAAAGCCGGCTTCGATACCGCCTTCGCTGCAGCCCTCGCCAAGCTGACCGGACTGCCGTTCACCGCCAACCCAAACAAGTTCGAAGGCATGGGCGCGCATGATGCGATGGTGGAGGCGAGCGGCATGCTCAACACTGTCGCTGTTTCGCTGGCCAAGATCGCCAACGACATCCGCTTCCTCGGCGCCGGGCCGCGCGCCGGCCTGGCCGAACTGGTGCTGCCGCATGACGGGCTCACCTCGTCGATCATGCCGGGCAAGCGCAATCCGACGCTGGCCGAGGCGCTGCTGCAGGTCTGCTATCAGGTGATGGGCAACCATGTGGCGGTGACGCATGCGGCGGCGGCCGGCCATTTCGAACTCAATGTCGCCAAACCGGTGATCGTGCAGAATGTGCTCAAATCCATCGAGCTGCTGGCGGACGGGGCTGCGGTTTTCGGCAGCGACATGGTGGCCGGGATCGAGCCCAATATGGCTACGCTGCAGCGCAACGTGGAACATTCGATCATGCTGGCCACCGCGCTCAACCCGCATCTGGGCTATGACAAAGTGGCGCAGATCGTCAACAAGGCCTTTGCCGAGGGCACCAGCCCGAAGCAGGCGGCCATCGACCTCGGGTTCCTGACCGCCGAGGAGTATGACCGGCTGGCCGACCCGCGCAGCATGCTGGGCCCGCGCCCTTAGGGCGCATGACAAGCCCGCGGCCCTGACGCGCGTTATTGAATGTTAATTCCGGTCCGCTATCCCTGATTGTGCTAGGCTGACGCGTCGGCGGTCTCGCCGGCGCGGATAGGGTGGGGAGACCTGTCATGGTGGTGTTGGGCTATGTCCTGGCCGCCGTCGTGCTGCTCGGTCTGGGCACGATGAGCTGGTATTACGTCTACGATCGCTGGATTCAGCGCGATCATGCGATCCGGCGCAACTTTCCGATCTATGGGCGCTTCCGCTATGTCATGGAGAATCTCGGCGAATATTTTCGCCAATACTGGTTCACCGCCGACTGGGAAGAGCGGCCGTTCAACCGTCTGACCCGTGCCTGGGTCTACCGTTCGGCCAAGGGCGTGTCGAACTACGTCGCCTTCGGCTCCGAAGTCGACAGCCAGCAGCCGGGCCATATCTACTTCCTGCATTCCGCCTTTCCGATCAACGACGATGAAGCCGAGATCTACACCGGCAAGTGGATCGGCAAGGGGATCGTCGGCAAACCCTACAAGCCGAAAAGCTTTTTCAACATCTCCGGCATGAGTTACGGCGCGCTGTCCTCGGCTGCCGTACAGGCCCTGTCGGAAGGCGCGGCGATGGCCGGCATCTGGATGGATACCGGCGAGGGCGGCCTGTCGCCGCACCACCTGAAGGGTGGCTGCGATATCTGTTTCCAGATCGGTACGGCGAAATACGGCGTGCGCGACAAGGACGGCAATCTGGACGAAGAGCGCCTGCGCAAGATCGCGAGCATCGACCAGGTGAAGATGTTCTGCATCAAGCTGAGCCAGGGCGCCAAGCCTGGCCGCGGCGGCATCCTGCCGGGATCGAAGGTGACGCCGGAGATCGCCGGGATCCGCGGCATCGAAGAGGGCAAGGCCTCGATCTCGCCCAGCCGTCATCGCGATGTCACCGACATTCCGTCGCTGGTGGCGCTGATCAACCGCGTGCGCAAGGTGGTCGACAAGCCGGTCGGCATCAAGATGGCGGTCGGCAGCTACGACTTCCTCGACGAGTTTTTCGACTACCTGTCGCAACATCCCGACGAGGCGCCGGATTTCATGCAGATCGACGGCGGCGAGGGCGGCACCGGCGCGGCGCCGGCGCCGCTGGCCGATTATGTCGGCCAGTCGATCACGCAGGCCCTGCCGCTGGTGGCGCAGAAGCTGCGCGGCTACGAGTTGCGCAACCGGATCCGCCTGATCGCCTCGGGCAAGCTGCTGACGCCCGACAAGGTGGCCTGGGCGATCTGCATGGGCGCCGATTATGTAGTCTCGGCGCGCGGTTTCATGTTCTCGCTCGGTTGCATCCAGGCGATGAAATGCAATACCGGCCATTGCCCGACCGGCGTCACCTCCAACGATCCGCGCTTCATGCGCGGCCTCGATCCGTCACGCAAGGCGGTGCGCGTCGCCAACTATGCCAGGGCCGTGCAGCATGACGTCGAGGCGATTGCACATGCCTGCGGCTGCAAGTCGGTGCGCGAGCTGAAGTCGCAGCATGTCCGCGTCAATGGCGGCGACGTCATGATGTAGGCGGCAGGGCGGCAGCAGGATCGACCTTGAGGTCGATGCCGGTCAGCTGCCGCCGTTTCGCCTCGCGCAGCAGCCAGACCAGCAGGTCGCTCGCCGCCGCATGGCTCATGCCGGCCGCGTGAATGTTCGAGATGCAGTTGCGCTCGGAGTCCGCCCGACCCCGACGCGGCGCCCAGGTGAGATAGATGCCGAGGCTGTCGGCCACCGACAGACCTGGACGTTCGCCGATCAGCACCGCCACGGCGGCGGCATTCAGGCTTTCGCCGATCTCGTCGCCCAATGCGACGCGCGCCTGCGCGGCCAGCACGATGGGGGCGATGCGCCAGTCCGGCAGTTTTTCCAGGCAGAGTTTTGTGACGACGGCGGCGTGGCTGTCGACCGCGCGCGCCGACAGGCCGTCGGCAATCACGATGGCAAGGTCGTATCCGCCCGGCTGCAGCTTTTCCAGATCGGCGGGATCCAGCCTGCGGCCGAGATCGGGGCGGCGCAGATAGGTCGCGCGGTCTCCCGCCTGACTGCGCATGATGATCGTGGGATGCGGCTGCAATGCGATGGCCAAAGCTTCGAAATCCGCCGCACCATGCACGGCATCGCGTGCGCGGCCATGGGCGGCCTGAAACTCCAGCAGCGGCGCGGTGGGCAGGGCATCGCCGCTGCGGCCGAGGCCGATCCGCGCCTTGGTGGTTCTGCGCCAGCGCGCCCAGATGTCACCGCGCGTCACCTCATTCATAAGAGACCAGCTTCTTCAGCGTTTCAGCGGCCGGTGGCGGCAGCCGGCCGTCCTCGCTCAGCAGGCCCATGCGGCCGAGCCAGGCTTCGAATTCCGGCGCCGGCCGCAGCTTCAGCAGATGCCGCAGGCCGAGCACGTCATGGAAGGACAGACTCTGGTAATTCAGCATCACATCGTCGGCGCCGGGCACCGCGATCAGGAAGTTGACGCCGGCCGTGCCCAGCAGGGTCATCAGGCTGTCCATGTCATCCTGGTCGGCCTCGGCATGGTTGGTGTAGCAGACATCGACACCCATCGGCAGGCCGAGCAGCTTGCCGCAGCAATGGTCTTCCAGGCCGGCGCGGATAATCTGCTTGGCATCAAAGAGATATTCGGGCCCGATGAAGCCGACCACCGTATTCACCAGCAGCGGCTTGAATTCACGCGCCACCGCATAGGCGCGCACCTCCAGGGTCTGCTGATCGACGCCATGATGCGCATCCGCCGACAATGCGCTGCCCTGGCCGGTCTCGAAATACATCACGTTATTGCCGACCGTGCCGCGCTTCAGCCCGAGCGCCGCCTGCTGGGCCTCGCGCAGAACGGCAAGGTCAACGCCAAAACCCTTGTTGGCCGCCTCGGTGCCGGCAATCGACTGGAAGACCAGATCGACCGGCGCGCCGCGCTGCATCATCTGCAGGGTCGTCGTCACATGCGCCAGCACGCAGCTTTGTGTGGGGATGTCGAAGCGCGTGCGGATCGCTTCCAGCATTTCGAGCAGGCGGATGCCGTCCGGCACGCTGTCGGTGGCGGGATTGATGCCGATCACCGCATCGCCGATGCCGAACAGCAGGCCGTCCAGTATGGCGGCGGCGATGCCTTCGGCGTCGTCGGTCGGATGATTGGGCTGCAGCCGGCTGCCCAGCCGGCCGGGCAGGCCGAGCGTCGTGCGAAAGCCGGTGACAACCTTGCACTTCGCTGCGACAGCAATCAGATCCTGGTTGCGCATCAGCTTGGAGACGGCGGCGACCATCTCCGGCGTCAGGCCCGGTGCGAGCTTCGCCAGCGCCGTCGTATCGGCCTGATAGCTGAGCAGCCAGTCGCGGAACTCACCGACCGTGAGATGCGAGACGGGCGCGAAGGCTGCGGCGTCGTGGCGGTCGACGATCAGTCGCGTGACTTCATCCTGCTCGTAGGGGATCAGCGCATCGTTGAGGAAATGCTTCAGCGGCAGGTCGGCCAGTGCGAGTTTCGCTGCTACGCGCCGCTCGTCGGTCTCGGCCGCGATGCCGGCCAGCTGATCGCCGGAGCGCAATGGCGAGGCACAGGCCAGCAGCGCCTTCAGATCGGCGAAGCTGTGGCGGGTATGATTCAGCGTGGCGGCGAAACCGGGCATCGATATCTCCGGACCGTGACCGAGCAAGAAGCATACCAGACGCCGCCATGGCTTGCAGTGGCGTCTTCATTGCGCAAAGCTTCCGCCACATAAGCGGGAGCGGGACGATGGACCTGAAAATCAAGGGCAAGCGTGTGGTCGTGGCGGGCGGCAGTCGCGGGATCGGCCGGGCGATTGCCATGGCTTTCGCGCAGGAAGGCGCCGCCGTATCGATCTGCGCCCGCGGCGCCGAAGGTGTGCAAGCGGCCGAGGCGGCGCTCAAGGCCACCGGAGCGACAGTCCATGCCGCCACCTGCGACCTGGGCGACGGCAATGCGGTGCGCGGCTATGTCGAGGCAGCGGCCGAAGCGCTCGGCGGCATCGATATCCTCGTCAACAATGCATCGGGTTTCGGCCGGACCGACGACGAGGCCGGCTGGGCCGCATCGATCAATGTCGACCTGATGGGCACGGTGCGCGCCACGCAGACCGCGATCCCGCATCTGCAGAAGGCGGGCGGCGGCGCGATCCTGCATATCTCCTCGATTTCCGGCCTGACGCCGAGCGTACGCACGCCGCCCTATGGCGCGGTGAAGGCGGCGCTGATCCAGCTGACGCTGACCCAGGCAGCGGCGCTGGCCAAGGACAAGATCCGCGTCAACTGCATCGCGCCGGGCTCGATCGAGTTTCCCGGCGGCGTCTGGGATCAGGCGAAGCAGAATAATCCGAAACTCTACAGCGGCATTCTCGCCGGCATACCCTTCGGTCGCATGGGCACGGCCGAGGAAGTGGCGACGGCGGCTGTTTTCCTGTGCTCAGCTGCGGCCAGCTGGGTGACGGGGCAGACGCTCGCCGTCGATGGCGGGCAGATGCTGTCTTAAGCGACCTTGAGGGTGGGATTGAGCGGCGCGAAGCATTCCGGCCCGTCCACCTTCACGCCATTCACCACCGGCGTCACGCGATAGCGCGCCATCGCTTCGGCCGGATAGCTCTGCATCAGGCGCTGCAGGATCGCGCGCGGCGTGGCGGGATCGAGCCACAGGCCGAACTGCTCGCGCGGCAGGATCACCGGCATGCGCTCGTGCAGCGGCGCGAGATAGTCGTTCGCGGCGGTGGTCAGGATGGTGAAGCAGTCTTCGTTGCCGAAGGCGGCTTCCGGCTGCCATAGGCCGGCGAAGGCCATCAGCTCACCGCCTTTGAGACCAATGCGCCAGGGTTGCTTCTGCTTCTGTCCTTCGATGGCCTGCCATTCATAAAAGCTGTCGGCCGGGATCAGGCAGCGACGCTGCGCGAAAGCCTCGGCAAAGGTCGGCTTCTGCGTCGCGGTTTCCGACCGCGCATTGATCAGCGGGGCATTGTTGGGGCCGGCAAAGCCCCAGCGCAGCAGGGCGAGGTCGCGCCGGCCGGCCGCACTGCGCACCACGGCGGCCTTTTGCGTCGGCGCAATGTTCCAGCGCGGCTGCAGGTTCGGCCGCTGGTAAAGCTCATAAAGCTCGAAAAACGCCGCGAGGCTGTCGAGTGGCTGGGTCTGGCTGAAACGTCCGCACATGCCAGCAGACTAGCGGGGTGCTTCCGATTCGGGCCAGAGGCTAAGAAAGATGCGGTTTGGCTTCCGGCCGGCTTTTCAGCGCCGCGCCCTCGCGAGCGAGGATTTTCGCCACCCGCTCGGGCGGGAAACCGAGATCGAGCAAAGCCGGGCCGGTATTGGCCACTTCGCGATAGTCGGCGATGAGGCCGTCGCGCAACGTGAAAATCGCCACACCCTCGAACATCACGCGCCTGCCCTGGGCTTCCGGCAGCAAGGACTTGTAGGAGAAGGTGTAGCGCGCATAAAGAGTCGTGCCGTTGCCGACCGGATCGTGCAGGTGCCAGCGGAACTCCTCCGCCGTCCGGTAGAACCAGTCGTCGACCAGTTCGGCGATCTTCTGCCGGCCGTGGAAGGCGCCGTAGAAAACGTCGTGATAGACGGCATCTTCGGTGAACAGCGCGGCAAAGGCTTTGCCGTCGCGGTTCTGAACAGATGCACTGAAAGCGCGCAGCAATACCTGCGTGTCCATGTTTCCTCCGTTTTAGTGTTGCGGCGATGCTAGCGCCTGATGCGCTGCAGCGGCAAGCCGGTGCGGCCGAAGCCTGAACTTTTCGATCAGCCGATCGTGGCGAGCCAGGGAAACAGGTCGAGCAGGAAATAGCTGAACTGCCCGAGGCTGCTGGTGAAAATCAGGATGCCGGTCAGCACCAGCAAGGCCCCGGCGGCGATCTCCACCTTGCGCAGATGACGGGCAAACCGCTGCATGAACCGCATGAAGGGATTCACCGCCAGCGCGGCGAGCAGGAATGGGATGCCGAGGCCCAGCGCATAGGTCGCCAGCAGCGAGATGCCGTAGCCGAGGTCGTCGCGGCTGGCGGCGACGGTGAGGATGGTGGCCAGAATAGGCCCGATGCAGGGGGTCCAGCCGAAGGCGAAGGCCAATCCGAGCACATAGGCGCCGACGAGACCGCTGGAATTGTCGCCGGTGCGGAACCGCGCTTCGCGATACAGCAGCGGGATTTTCAGCAGGCCCATGTAATGCAGGCCGAATAGCACGATGATGCTGCCGGCGATTTTGGCGATGATGTCGATATTCTCGACAATCAGGCGGTTGAGTGCCGAGGCGCTGGCGCCCATGGCGATGAAGATCGTCGAAAAACCGATCACGAAGGCCAGCGCGGACACGAAGACGCGGCGGGTGAGCGCGGCCCGTGTTTCGTCGCGCTCCAGCATGCGGTCGAGCGAGGTGCCGGCCATATAGCTGAGATAGGCAGGCACCAGCGGCAGCACGCAGGGGCTGAGGAAACTGATCAGGCCCGCGCCGGCCGCGCCGGCATAGGAAATATCCAGGCCGCTCATTTACGCACCATGCTCCGGCTTTACTCGCGCGCCAGCATCGCGCGGATGGCGCCACCCAGGCTGCCTTCCTCAAGATAGCGGACCCCCAGGATGCCGCCAATCACGATGCCGCCGACTGCGACAAAGCTGCCCAGTGCCAGGGTGCCGATGCCGGTCAGGCCCTGGCCCACCGTGCAGCCGAGCGCCAGCACGCCGCCCACGCCCATCAGCAGGCCGCCGCGCAGATGCGAGAGCAGGTCCTGTGCGCTGGTGAAGCCCTCGATGCGGAAGCTGCCAGTCGCCTTCGCCATCGCGAAAGCGCCGAGGATGACGCCGAACACCGTGCTGATGCCGAAATCGAGCCGCGCACCGGTGAAGGTCATCAGGTATTGCAACGTGTTGCCCACCGGTGCCACGAAGGTCATCGAGGCCAGCGGCACCGGTTCGAAATCGTCGGCGCCGAGAATGCCGGTGACGGCCCAGCCGCCGGTGACGATGAGACCGACCGCGATTCCGCCGGCGATCAGCATCGGCCGGGCGCGAAAGCGCGCATCCTTGAAAATCCACGCCAGCAGCAGCGCCGGCAAAGCCAGCGCCAGCAGCCAGCGCAGCGTCGCGGCACTCATCCCGAAAAGATGGCCGAGCAGATCGGGCAGCGCCTGATTGGCAAGGCCAAACGTTTTGAGGTCGATCGCCGTTGTGGTTTCGAGCCAGAGCCGCAGCGGGCCAAGTAGGCCGCGCAGGGTGGCATAGCCGGCCAAGCCGATCATCAGCACGACGACCAGGGATTTCAGGTTGCCCGCACCGAAGCGCACCAGCGTCCGGTTGCCGCAGCCGCCGGCCTGCACCATGCCGAATCCGAACAGCAGACCGCCGAGCGCGGCGCCGAACCAGTTCAGGCTGGTGCCAGTGTAGATCGAGGCATTCAGGTCGATCAGCCCGGCCAGATGCAGCAGCTGGCTGCCCAGCATGGCGACCGCGATGGCCAGCAGCCAGCTGCGCAGGCGGTTTTTGTCGCCCATCAGCACCATGTCGCTGATCGCACCCATGGTGCAGAAATTGCTGCGCTGGACCACGGCGCCCAGCGCCAGCCCGAGCAGCAGGCCGCCGAGATTGGCGAGGTGGGACGGGGAGTCGAGTACGGGCATGGCGGGCAGGATACCGGATTTACATTGGCGGGGTGAAGTATTATATTAATCAACAACTTGCAATGTTAAATATGTGAAACCGATGAGCGACGTCCTCGATCTGAAAGGCCTGAATTGTCCCCTGCCGGTGCTGCGCACCAAAAAGGCGATGAAGACCGTCGCCCCGGGGGAGACGCTGACTGTGGAAGCGACCGATCCCGGCGCCCTGCGCGACATCACCGCACTCTGCGAGACCTCGGGCTTCACATTGCTCTCGGCCGAGGAACGCGACGGGGTTTTCGTCTTCGAGATTCGCCAGGTGGCGTGACTATTCCCGCCAGTTGGCGGCGCAAGTTGAAATGCGCTAGCTTCACGGCAGCGATTCAAGGTGTTTTCAGATGGCAAAGTTTACCGCCCAGGACATCATGCCGGGCCAGCGTTTCGAGCAGCGTCAGGGTTTTATCTGGCGCGTGGCGCGTTTGATCCAGTTTCCCGGCGAGGACGCGGTCCACGTCCAGCTGATCAACGAGCGTGATTCCAGCAATACCAAGACGGTGTCGGTCAGCGCCTTGCTGGACCGCAACTTGTTCAAGCTGATCGACAAATGAGTCTGCGGTCGGCCGGACTTCTCCTGGTCCTGCTGGCCGGTCCGGCCTTCCTCGGCGGTTGCGCCGATACGCCTGCGCCGGTCGCTATCGCGCCACCCGAGCCAGTGGCCGAGGTCCCCTCATTGCTGCAGCCCGAGCCGAAGATCGAGGTGGCGGCCATTCCGCCACCGCCGCCGCCGGCGCGCTTTGCTGGCCATGTCGCCAGCTACCAGACGCTGACCGAGGCCGAGGCGGCCTGGCCGCGCCTGGCGGAGCGTTTCCCCCAGCTCAGGGCGGCCGACCGGCGCTATGTCGAGGTCGATCTGGGCGGACAGCGCGGCAAGGTCGTTCGCCTGCTGATCGGCGGTTTTCCCGACCGTGCCGCTGCGCTGGACTACTGCCGCAGCCTGCGCGCCGGCAATCTGTACTGCGCGCCGCATGATTTGCCTGCGAGCTGAACGCGTTAACCGAATTTTCGCGGAAGTGATAAAGTTGTGACAAGCGACCTGCACCTGCAGGTTTTGTTGTTGCAGACGCCGGTTCTCTGCCAAAATTAGGACAGATTCAGTGGCCTAGATTCAGGCCGGCCCCAACAGCAAGGCAGCGCGAGAAACGCGGTGAACCAGATAGCTCTCAAACCGGTAGTTCAGGAAACCCTGAAACTGGTCGGCGTGGTGGAAAACCAGAGCCGGGAGCTGCTCGCCTTTTGCCGCAACGAGCAGAATCTTTCCGCCAATTTCTCTGACTACAAACGCTTCGTCGAGAAGATGGAGCATTTCTACGTCTTTGTGGACCTGGTCGACGGTCGCATCCCGGAATTCGACGAGAACAAGCAGAAGCCGCTGCGCAAGCATCTCTCGAAGATCCGCTGGAAGATCACCATCCTCGAACTCGACACCACGCGAATCTACCTGATCAATATTTCGCGCTCGGGTCGCCGCCTGCCGCTGGGCAGCCGCGAATTCCTGATGCGCCGCCTCGACCGGCTGAGCGAGATCGCGCAGTATTACGACCGCTTCGGCGAAGAGCATGAACTGGCACCGCCGATCAGCGAAGAACTGATCGAATCCGTGCGGGCGCTGCTGAAGGACAGTATCGAGAAGGCGCCGCGGCTCGACGAATTCACACCCGCGCCGCCGCCGCCGCAACTGTCGGCGACGCCGCGCACCGCCTCTTCGCCGGGCAGCAATCCGGTCACGCCGGCCGCCGGTGCGCTGATGCCGCCGAATCTGGTGGCCGCACGTCCTGCCGCCTCGGCGATGCCGAGCCTGCCGCCCAAACTGAACGTGAAGGAACAGTGGGGCCGCTTCTTCGTCGAGAAGGGCTCGATCGTTGCCGTCTCGCAGGCCTGCAAGATGGCGGCGCTGTCGCTCGATCAGCTGGCGCAGCGCATCGGCGTTAGCCGCGTCGCGCTCACGCTCATGCTGAGCGGCCAGGATCCGATGCCGCGTCCCGCGATGGAAAAGCTGCAGCAGTTCATGACGGACCAAGCGCGACTGTCGCAGCAGACGGAATTGCGCCGCCGCATGTAGGCGGCCAGAAAACTGTCGGCGTTAACCGGCAGCGCTCATCAACTCTTCCAGCAATGCATAACCGAACGGCCAGTCGCCAAGATTGGACGCTGAGTTGATATGTCCGAGCCTGCCGGCATCGACGAAGCGGGCATGCCAGCGCGCGGCGAAGAACTGCGCGCGGGCGAAATCGACATAGGGATCGTTGCGGCTGGCCACCACGATGGCCGGGCAGGCGAAGCGCGCCAGCGGCATCGGGCGGAAGCCGCGTGTCTCGGGCGGCGTGTGGTTGTCTGAGTCCACATCTGCCGGCGCGACCAGCAGCGCGCCGTGAAGTTCCTTTTGATGGCGCTCGACCCAATGGGCGACCAGCGAGCAGGACAGGCTGTGCGCCACCAGCAGAGGCGGCGCGGCGCAGGCATTGATCGCGGCATCGAGCCGCTTCAGCCAGTCGGCGAAATCGGGCTGATCCCAGTCCGCCTGTTCGACGCGGATGAAGTCGGGATGCTTGCGCTGCCAATGGCTCTGCCAATGCTCCGGGCCTGAATTGCCCAGGCCCGGCGCGATCAGGACCGGTGGCCGCGCCGTACTCATGCGGTAGCGTCGCTCAGGCGGGCTAGCGTTTCCTCGCGGCCCAGCACGGCCAGCACGTCGAAGATCGGCGGCGACACGGTCTTGCCGGTGAGGGCTGCGCGCAATGGCTGCGCCAGCTGGCCGAGCTTGACCTGCTGCGTTTCACTGAGCGCGCGAATGGCGGCTTCGGTATTGGCCGCAGTCCAGTCGCTCACGCCGCTCAGCGTTTCGATCATCGTCCTGGTGCGGGCCTTTGCGGCATCGTCGAGATGCTTCTGCGCGGCGGCATCGGGTTGAATAGGCCGCGCGGCGAACAGGAAGGCAAAAGCCTCGGCCAGTTCGTTCAGGTCCTTGGCGCGTTCCTTCGCGGCCGGCAGGATGGCCTTGATCTGCGCCTGCTGGGCCTGATTGGGCTGCAGGCCGAATTTCTTCTCGATGAACGGCAGCGTGGCCGTGAGCAATTCGTCATCCGGCGTGTGGCGGATGTAATGGCCGTTCAGATTGTTCAGCTTGACGAAATCGAAACGTGCCGGCGACCGGCCGACATGGTCGAGGCCGAACCATTCGATGGCCTGCTCGGTCGAGATGATTTCCTCGTCGCCATGGCTCCAGCCGAGCCGCAGCAGGTAGTTGCGCATGGCCGCCGGCAGGTAGCCCATATCGGCATAGGCTTCGGTGCCCAGCGCGCCATGGCGCTTCGACAGCTTGGCGCCGTCCGAGCCATGGATCAGCGGGATATGCGCAAATTCCGGCACGGGGAAACCGGCGGCGATATACAGCTGCGTCTGGCGTGCCGCATTGGTCAGGTGATCGTCGCCGCGGATGATATGCGTCACGCCCATATCGTGATCGTCCACCACGACCGAGAGATTGTAGGTCGGCGTGCCATCCGAGCGCAGGATAATCAGGTCGTCGAGCTGCTCGTTCTGGAAGGTGACATCGCCCTGCACATGATCCTTGATCACCGTGCTGCCGGTCTGCGGTGCCTTGAAACGTACGACGGGCTTCACGCCGGCCGGGGCATCCTTCGGATCGCGGTCGCGCCAGCGGCCGTCATAGCGCATCGGCCGGCCCTCGGCCTTGGCCTTGTTGCGCATCTCTTCCAGTTCTTCCGGCGAGCAGTAGCAGTGATAGGCCTTGCCCTCGGCCAGCATCTTGTGCGCGACCTCGGCATGGCGGTTCATGCGCGAGAACTGCATCACCGGTTCGCCATCCCAGTCGATCCCGAGCCATTTCAGGCCCTGGAAGATTTTCTGCACGGCATCCTCGGTGGAGCGCTCGCGGTCGGTATCCTCGATGCGCAGCAGGAAGGTGCCGCCGTGATGGCGCGAGAACAGCCAGTTGAACAGCGCCGTACGGGCGCCGCCGATATGCAGATAGCCGGTCGGCGAGGGGGCGAAGCGGGTAACGACTTTGGGCATCGGATGATCCGGAAAACGAAGGAAGCAGGGTTTTAGCATACAGGGGCAGGCGGGCAAGCCGCCGTTCCCGTTTTGCACGGATTGGCGCGGGAATGGCTGCCATGCACTGATCTGCGCATGGCATGGCCGGAGCAGGGGCTTTACTGGCAGATGCTGCGGCAGCGCGCCGTGGCCGGCATGGCGGCTGGCTGGCGCGACCTGCGGCAATTCGATGCCGTTGCCACGCTGCTGGCCGAGCGCGACCGCTGGTTCCTCTGGCTGCCGGCGCTGCTCGGCGGCGGGATCGCCCTTTATTTCCTGCTGCCGGTCGAACCGAAACTGCTGCCGCTCCGGCTCAGCATGGCCGCCGCCATGCTGGCGCTGCTGCTGTTCGGACGGGCCAATAAAGAGAAGAGGGCGCTGTTGCGCTGGCCGCTGCTCCTGCTGCTGGCGCTGGTGTCGGGGATCTGGCTCGCGGCGGAACGCACGGCGTCCGTGTCGGCGCCGGTCCTCAGCCGGCCGAGCGGCGCGGTCTGGATTCAGGCGCGCGTGCTGGAGGTCGAGCCGCGCGATACCGGGCATCGTGTGCTGCTGGACGATCTGTACTTCAGCGGATTGCAGGAGACCGAGACGCCAAAGCGGATTCGCATCACGCTGCGCCGCGATGGCGAGGTGCTCTGGCCGGGCGAGCGCCTGCGCGTGCGCGCCATGCTGCTGCCGCCGCCCGAGCCGGCGATGCCGGGCGCTTTCGATTTCGCGCGCTATGCCTGGTTCAGGCAGATCGGTGCGGTGGGCTATGCGATCAGCACGGCGGAGGCGATGCCGGCGGAAGACACGCGCAGCTGGCGCGAGGCGGCGATGCTGTCGCTCAGCGCGCTGCGGCAGGACTGGACGCGACGGATCACGGCGCAGACCGAGGGTGCTGGCGGTGCGATTGCAGCCGCGCTGATGACAGGCGTGCGAGGCCCGATCCCCGATCATGTCGATGCCGCTTTCCGCGATTCCGGACTGGCGCATATTCTGTCGATCTCGGGGTTGCATCTCACGCTGGTCGCCGGTCTGCTGTTCTTCCTGGTGCGCGCGCTGCTGGCGCTGTCGCCGCGGCTGGCATTGCGCTATCCGATCAAGAAATGGGCGGCCTTTGCCGCGCTGCTTGGCGCCATCGCCTATACTGTGGTCTCCGGTGCCGCGCTGCCGACCCTGCGCGCCTTGGCGATGATCGCCATGGCGCTGCTCGCCGTGATGCTGGATCGCCGCGCCATCACCTTGCGCGCGGTCGCTTGGGCTGCGCTGCTGCTGCTCGTGCTGTGGCCCGACAGCCTGCTCGATCCCGGTTTTCAGATGTCGTTTGCCGCCGTGACGGCACTGGTGGCGGCGTTCGAGCATCTGGCCCCCAGACTGACGCGCTGGCGCAGCCGGGCCGGGCCGATGCAGGTCGCGCTGCTCTGGTTTGCCGGTGTGATGGCCGCGAGTTTCGTGGCCGGTCTCGGCTCGTCGCTATTCGCGGCCTACCACTTCAACCGCGTGGCGGATTACGCGCTGATCGCCAATCTGATCGCGGCACCGCTGGTTGACTTCATCATCATGCCGCTGACGGTGCTCGCCTTCCTCCTGATGCCGCTCGGGTTGGAGGTCCTGGCACTCACGCCGATGGTTTGGGCAGTAGATGTTCTGATCGCACTTGCGCTCTGGGTCGCCGGCTGGCCCGATGCGGTGGGTTCCGTGCCGGCGATGCCGCTCTGGGGTCTCGCCGCCATCGCGGTCGGCGGTCTGTGGCTTTGCCTGTGGCAGCGGCGCTGGCGCTGGCTCGGCATGATCGGGCTGATCGCCGGCACGGCGTCGCCCTGGCTGATCGCGCAGCCCGATCTGCTAGTCAGCGGCGACGGCAGGCTGCTGGCGGCGCGCGCCGCAGCGGCCGACCGCTACTATTTCCTGCCGCCGACGCCGCGGGGCTTCGCAGCCGAAACCTGGCATGAACGGCTTGGTGCGCCGCAGCTATATCCATGGCCAAGCTTGTCGCGGGCCGATCAGCGCACGGGCGAGGGGCGCAGCGGCGCCGATGGCAGTCTGCGCTGCGATCCGTCCGGTTGCAGCTGGAGATACCAGGGCTTTCTGGTTGCCCTGCCGCAGCAACCGAAGGCGATTGCCGAGGATTGCCGCCATGCCGATGCCGTGATCGCCGCGCGCATGGCGGTGCGATATCGCTGTCCTTCCGCGAAAATCGTGATCGATCGCAACGATCTGTGGCGCAGGGGCACGCACGCCCTGTATCTCGATCCGGCGCTGGGCATGCGCAGTGTCAGCGTGGCACAGACACGCGGCCGGCGGCCATGGGTGAACGCGAAGGGGCACGGCGAGGCCGCGGATTAAAACATCTGTCGCGTAAAAAACGCGCGCCGCCGGAACGCAGTCTGCAGGTTGCCGTTAGGCAGAGGCCAACGGCCATCGACCAAGACAGTCACCGACACGGCGGAGAGACATATGGTGCCCATCCTCGCGACACTGCTTGTCCTGCTCCTGTTGGTGCTGCCGGTCTGGCCGTACAGCCGTTCCTGGAGCATTTTGCCCGGCTGCGTGATCGCCGTAGTCATGATACTGTTCATGATGTTCATGCTGGCCGGAAACGCCATCGCCTGATCGTTGCCGCAGACGCAAAAAAACGGGGCGCTGAAAGCGCCCCGTTCCGATCCTATCGTTTGTGATTTAGTAGCGGCGCAGCAGGCCGACGAGGCGGCCCTGCACCTTGACCCGGTCGGGCCCGAAGATGCGCGTCTCATAGGCCGGATTTGCGGCTTCCAGCGCGACCGAGTTGCCCTTGCGGCGCAGCCGCTTCAGCGTGACTTCCTGGTCGTCGACCAGGGCGACGACGATGGTGCCGTTTTCGGCATTGTCGTTGCGCTGGATGATCACGGTGTCGCCATCCATGATGCCGGCATCCACCATCGAGTCGCCGGCCACTTCGAGGGCATAGTGTTCGCCATTGCCGAGCAGGCCGATCGGTACGTCGATCTGCGTGCTCATGTCGCGCAGCGCCTCGATCGGCGTGCCGGCGGCGATGCGGCCGTAGAGCGGCAGCGTGACGATGTCGCGTGCGTTATAGGGACTGACGCTGACCGGCGTGCCCGGCATCGGCGCATTCGGGTTGCCCTCGACGACGCGCGGCATCAGGCGATTGCGCGGTGCCGAGGCGGGGCGGGTGGAGGTGGCGCCGATGCCGCCACGGACCGGGACGGCCGAATCGGGCAGGCGCAGCACTTCCAGTGCGCGGGCGCGATGGGCCAGGCGGCGGATGAAGCCGCGCTCCTCCAGGCCGGTCACCAGCCGGTGAATGCCGGACTTGGATTTCAGCTTCATCGCTTCCTTCATCTCTTCGAAGGACGGAGAAACGCCGGAATTCTCCAGCTTTTCGTGAATGTAAATCAGCAGGTCGTGCTGCTTGCGGGTCAGCATGGCAAGCCTCCTCGGGTCGGGTTCGCCAGCCATCGGTGCCGCAGGAGCGGCCCCGGCGCGCCGGACAGGGAACGAACAAGAAACCTGCAAATGTTCTAATGAGGTTCTCGATACGGGTCAAGTATTTTTCCACAGGCTAAGTCATATATCTTGTAGGTAGAACGAATAAGGCCTCCCAGATATTGGCGGCTGTCGCAACGTCACGCTTCGCTGCTGCGAAATCGCCCGCTGCTGTCACCCTTTACGCTCCCCGACATGCCGGTAAATATATGACTTACAAGAATAAGCGCCTCTAGCTCAGGGGGCGACTTGGCAGACGGTCGAGAACGGCCGGGCAGGGGGGAAGATCATGGGTATCCGGCAGAAGCTGAATCTCGCCATCGGCGTATTGGCTGCACTCACATTGGTCTCGAATGCGATCGGCGGCCTGTTCTTCGGGCGGGTGCAGGACAGTTACGCCGGCGTCACCACCACCAATCTGCCAGCCGTCATCACCGCGCTCAATCTCGCCTCGACCAGCGCCGAGCTTGCCGCCGCGGCGCCGGTTCTGGCCAATTCGACGACCGACGCCGACCGCGAAAAGGCACTGAACGACCTGAAGGCGCGGCAGGAGAAACTGACCCAGTCGGTGGAGACCGTGAAGGTGGCGGCCGGCGAGGGGAATGCGGAGGCGATTGCCGAGATCGAGAAAGCGGTGCAGATGCTGAACACGATGGTGGCGCAGATCAACCGTTCGGTGACGGCGCGCCTTGGCTACCATCACGAGCGCGAAGCGGCACAGACCAAGCTGGGTGCCGATTATCTCGCCGTCCGGGACTTGATGCGGCCGGCGCTGGAGCGTGGCCTTGCCGAACTGCGCAAGCCCGATGCCAAGCCGGAGACGGCCGCAGCAGCGGATGCGCTGATCTCCGCTGGCAATACGGTGAGCCAGCTGGTCGCCACATTGTCGGTGGCCTCGCAGGCGCCAAACAATGCGGAAGTCGACCGGCTGTTCGCCGAGTTCGTCAAGCTGAACAGCGCTGCGCTGGAGCAGATGGAAATCGCCGGCAGGCAGTTCGATGTCTCCGAGCTGAAGAACGGAATCAGCGTTGTGCTGACGCACGGTCAGGGCAGCGACAGCCTGTTCGGAATTCGGCGCAATGAAATCCGCACGGTGACCACGGCAGCCTTTGCACTGGGCAAGGCGCGCGAGGCTGCCACCGAACTTTCGGGCAAGGTCGATGCGCTGGTCTCTGCAGCCACCGTGGCGGCCGACACGGCCGCCGAGAATGCCGCCAGCCAGTCGAAGACTGCGCAGATCATGCTGGTGGTGATCACGATCCTCTGCCTGGGTATCGCCGTGCTGATCGGTGTGCTGTTCACCGGGCCGCAGATCGCAGCGCCCATCGTGCGTCTGACGGCGGCGACGCGCCGGCTGGCGGAACGCGACTGGGCTGTCGAACTGACTGAAACCGGCCGTAGCGACGAGATCGGCGAGATGGCGCGCGCCGTCGAGGTGCTGAAGACCAGCGGGCAGCAGAACGAGGCGCTGCAGCAGCAGGTCGAAAGCGATCGCCAGACGTTCGAACGCGAACGCAAGGCGCAGGAAGAGCTGCTGGAACAGGCCATCGGCCAGATCGTCTCGGCGGCGACGGCCGGCGACCTGACGCGCCGGATCGATGCCGATGCGTTGCAGGGCGTGATGCAGCGGCTGGGCGGCGGCGTGAACGAACTGCTCGGCACGGTGGAGCGTGCGCTGAACGATCTTGGCAGCATGCTGGGCTCGCTGGCCCAGGGCGACCTGACGCATCGCATCGGCGGCGGTCATCGCGGTTTGTTCCAGCAATTGGCGGGCGATGCCAATACGCTGGCGGAAAAGCTGGCCGACATCGTCGGCCGGCTCAGCCAGACCGCCGGCAACGTGCGCGATGCCTCGGCCGAGATTTCGGTCGGCAGCCACGATCTGGCGCAACGCACCGAGCAGCAGGCTGCGAGCCTGCAGCGCACCGCCGCCTCGATGGAACAGATCACCGCCACCGTGCGCCACAATGCCGACAATGCGCGGCAGGCCAGCACGCTGGCGGTCACCGCGCGCGATACCGCGGAGAAGGGCGGCGGCGTGGTCGGCCGCGCCGTCACGGCGATGGGCCAGATCGAGGACAGCGCGCGCAAGATCGTCGATATCGTCGGGCTGATCGACGAGATCGCCTTCCAGACCAACCTGCTGGCGCTGAATGCCTCAGTGGAAGCCGCGCGGGCCGGCGAGGCCGGCAAGGGTTTCGCCGTCGTGGCGCAGGAGGTGCGTGGGCTGGCGCAGCGTTCGGCCGATGCCTCGAAGGAGATCAAGGCGCTGATTTCGGCGTCGAACAGCCAGGTGCGCGACGGGGCCAAGCTGGTCAATGAGGCCGGCACGAGTCTGACCGAGATCGTGGAGGCCGTGAAGCGCGTGGCCGGGATCATCGAGGAAATCTCGATCGCCAGCCAGGAACAGGCCTCGGGTCTCGACGAGATCAACGATGCCGTCACCCAGATGGACGAAATGACTCAGCGCAACGGCGCGCTGGTGGAGGAGACCACGGCTTCGGCGCAGTCGCTGGCCGATCAGGCCAAGGATCTCGCTGCCTCGATCACCTTCTTCCGCCTCGATCAGGACGCCGCGGCCAGGGCAGCGGAATAGACCGCCGCAACGTCGGCCGAGAAGCAGCAGAAGGTCACGCTGCGCGGCTGGGCCTCGGCGGCCAACCAGTTGCGGACTTCGCGCACGGCAATGGCCGTCGCCGGCTGCATGGGGTAGCCGTAAATGCCAGTCGAAATCGCCGGGAAGGCGATGCTGGTCAGATCATGGTCGCGCGCGAGCGTGAGGCTGTTGCGGTAACAGCTGGCCAGCAGCTCCGCTTCGTTTGCACCGCCGCCGCGCCAGACCGGTCCGACCGTGTGGATCACATGCCGGGCGGGCAGGCGATACCCGCCCGTGATACGGGCCTGGCCGGTGGGGCAGCCGCCAAGTGTGCGGCATTCCGCCAGTAATTCGGGACCGGCAGCACGATGGATGGCACCATCCACGCCGCCGCCGCCCAGCAGACTTTCATTCGCGGCATTCACGATGGCGTCGAGGCCCAGGCGCGTGATGTCGTCGACCACAATGCTGACCAGTTGCATCGTGCGAATTTAACACGCTCCCGAAGGTTTCGGCATGCCGGCTTTTACCCTTCCCTAACCATGCGAAACCGACAATCGCGGCAGCGCAAAAGCGAGTCGGTCTTGCCGCCTCCGCCAATATCCTTTAACCGGGTCAGATGAGCGATCTTAAGCTGAAGCCGCGCCGTCCTGCGACCGCCCAGTCCGCTGCGGGTGCCTATGGCGCCATGCAGGCGCGCGCGGTGCCGGGACAGCAGATGCCGCCGGCCGCAGCGACTGCTCCCGCTCTGGCAAAACAGCGCAGTTTCATCGCCGTCAACTGGCCGCTGATGACAGCGGCCGCGGCTCTGCTCGGCGGCGGCGTCGTGATGGGGATGGCGGTCGGCAACGCGCCACGGCCGCAGCCCGCCGCCATCGTTGCGCTCGCCGCACCCGCCGCGCCCGCGCCACAGTCGCAGCAGCAGACCGCTGCAAAGGCGGCAGAGACACCTGCTGTGTCGTCGCAGGGCTGGCGGCCGATCTCCGAACTGGCCAGGGTTGCGGCAGCCGCACCAGCGCCGCAGATCGAGCTGCCCCGGGCAGAGTCTTCCGGGCCCGAACCGCTGCCGGCGGTGGATGTGGCGACCGTGCCGGTGAACGAGGTGCCGGGCATCGAACCTGCTGCAGCCGTTGCCGCCGAAGCTGCCAAACCGGAGCAGATGAAGGCTGAGCCGCCGAAGGTGGTCGCGCCTCCGCCCGTCATGTCCGCGCGCAGTACCGCGGCCTCGAACAAGTCGGTGCAGCTTGCCGCCGCGCCGATGGCGCCGCCGTCCTTTACACGTCCGGCCTTAGGCGATACCGGCGGTCATGCCTGGCGCGCCCGTGCCGTGCCGCCGCCAGCCAATGCCAAGCCGCCCTACGTGGCGATCCTGATCGACGATGCCGGACTGGACCGCAAGGGCACCCAGCGCGCCATCGCCCTGCCGGGCCCGGTGACGCTGTCGTTCATGAGCTACGCCAGCGAATTATCCGAGCAGTCTGCTGCCGCGCGTGCGGCCGGCCATGAAGTGATGCTGCATCTGCCGATGGAGCCGCTGGATGTGAAGCGCAACAATCCGGGTCCGAATGCGCTCTATGTCAACCTCGATCCGGCCGAAGTGCAGAAGCGACTGGCCTGGCATCTGGATCGCTTCAGCGATTATGTCGGCGTGAACAACCATATGGGCAGCCGCTTCACCGCCGATGCCGTGCGTATGGGACTGGTCTTGGACGAGATCGGCCGCCGCCAGGTCTTCTGGCTCGACAGTTTGTCTGGTCCCAATTCTGCTGGTCCCGCATTGGCCCGCAAACGCGGCCTGGATGCAGTCGAACGCGATCTTTTCCTCGACGACGACCGTTCGCCCGGGATCGCGCATGAAATCGCGGCGATGGAGCGGATCGCGCGCAGCCGTGGCGACGTCATTGCCATTGGTCATCCGCATGGCGCGACGCTGTCCGCGCTTGAGAAGTGGGCCGCGACCGCGCCGGAGCGTGGCTTTACGCTGGTGCCGGTCAGCACCGTGCTTTTACGTCGCCAGCAGCAGGAACGCTAAACCAGAAAAATCAGCGACGCGAGAAGCGATAGGCGCGCGCCGGCATCAGACGGCCGGCCTCGACGCGGATCGTGCCTTCGATCCGGTCCGCGAAATCGAACAGCCCGTCCGCGCAAACCTGCAGATAGTCGTCCGAATGCTGGTAACGGCCGGTCGGCGCCAGCGAGAAGCCCTGATCGCCGGTTTCCACGGTGAACAGGAAACTGCCGCCCGGTTTCAGATGTGCGGCAACCAGACGAAACAACTCGGCCACATCGCCGATATAGATCAGCGTATCGGCAGCGATCACGATGTCCCGGCGGCTGGCGGGCAGGCCGTGCAGCACGGCATGGGCCTCGCCATGATGCAGGTCGGTATAGATACCGCGCCGGCGGGCCTGCTCCAGCATGCCGGTCGAGAGATCGATGCCGTCGAGCTGTGTGGCATAGGACAGGAAGGGTAGTCCGCTCAGGCCGGTGCCACAGCCGAGATCGAGGATGCTGAGGCTGCCAGTGGCGGGCCAGCCAGCGCGGATGGCCAGCCGATGCAGCATCGCCGGGCCCTGATAACCCAGTCGCGTCAGATGTGCGTCGAAGCCTTCGGCATAGGTATTGAAAAGCCAGGATACATAAGTATCGGGCGCGCGGGCCGAGGTATGGCCGCTGAGAGAGTCGATCAGATGGGCGACGACGCCGCTTTGCGGCGAGAGTTCCCGCGCTCGGTGCAGGCTTTCAAGCGCCGCGTCAGGCCGCTTGAGATCGATCTGGCTCAAGGCCAGGCCGAGCCACGAGAGGGAGCGGGCCGGGTCATGGGCCACGGCCTGTGTGAAATGGTCCGCCGCTTCCGCATGATGGCCGGCATCGCGGGCGTGAATGCCGCGTTGCTCAAAGCGGATGGCGTCGAAGGTGCGCTCGTGTTTCATACCCGGAGGCTATGAAACCGGCTGCATACAGACTACCCGGGAAATTTCAGTTTATTTACTGCGCGGTTTACCGACAGGTAACCATGAAAAGGCGCAAGCGATCAGTCCTCGCCGCCCATCGCCTGCTTGAGTCGCTCGGCCTCGTAGTTTTCACCAATCGACATGGCGCAGATGCGCGAAATATGGACCAGCGGCAGGCCGCTTTCTGTTTGCCAGGCATTGAATTGCGCCTGCGCCTTTTTTAGGTCGCCTTTCGACGTACCTTTCTCGGTGAGGTCGACGCCGGCATCGCGCAGGCACAGGATCACGTCGCGCGACAAGATGAAGCTGTCCTTGCCGAGGAAGCGGATCAGATACTGGCCGCTGTTGCCGCCCAGCCGCGCGCCGCGTTTGGCCAGCAGATCCAGCAGGCCGATCTGGTCAGTGCTCGGCCAGGCCGCCAGCATCTTGCCGAAGCTGCCGTACTCAGCAGCGATGTCGAGCACGAACTGGGCATTGTCGCGCACGCTGCGGATTTTCTGCGGGTTGCGCACGATGCGTTTGTCCGAGGCCAGCTTTTCCCAGAATTCATCCGGCTTGTGCACCAGCTTGCGCGGTTCGAAGCCAAGGAAAGCGGCCTCGAAGCCGTCCCACTTGTTGTCGATGACGCTCCAGACGAAGCCGGCGGAAAACACCCGCCTGGCCATTTCGGCCAAAACGCGGTCATCCTTCAGCTTCGCCAGCGCCTTCTGGTCGGGCACGGCGGGGAGCAGCTTTTTCAGCGCAGCAGCGCCTTTGCGTTTTTCGGCCCGGGCACGGATGGTTTTGAAGGGGGGCGGCATGTTCAAATCTGTGGCAATCGGCGGCGGCAAGGGCAGGTTGCCAAATTAAAATATTGGCGCTACCAGCGGTTCGCGACCATACTTTGAGCCTGACGCACTGTCATCAGTTATCGGATCGACCCAGCTTGCCAGCCGAAGCGATATCGAAAGCCGTTCGTGTTGACCGGGCCTTCCTGTCGCCGCGCTGGTTGATCCTGCTGTTGATGGCTGCCGTCCTGGCCGTGGCCTGGACCGTGACGGCAGTATGGATCGTGGCGGATCGCAACCGCATCTATCGCTCGGCGGAGTCGGAACTGGTGGGCGCCATCCCGGTGCTCAGAATGCATGCTCGGCGCAGCTTCGACACAGCGCATGCGATCCTGATCGCGCTCGATGAGTCGCTGCAGAGCAGCGGCTGGGCCGTCGATCTGTCGCATCTTAGCGCTTTGGCGCTCAGGATGCAGAATAGCGACGACGACCCCATCGGCATCGCTGTGATCGACAATGAAGACAGGTTGGTTCGGATCGAGCGCGCTGGACCGGATGTCTCTGTCGGCGACCGCGATTATATCGAGGCGATGCGCAATGCGGCGCCTGGGCATTTGTATATCGGTCGCCCGCTGATCAGCCGCGTCAGCAGCCGCGCAGTGATACCGCTGGTGATGAAACCGCAACGCAATGTCTCCGGCGTTGCCTTGCTGCTGGCCGCCATACCGGTCGCCAGTTTCGACGAGGCGTATCGCGACCTGCTGATTTCGGCGCCGTCATCCATCGGACTGCTACGTGATGATGGCGTGGTGCTCCACCTGACACCGGATCCGCGCGAGCGTATCGGCCAGGTTCTGCCGGGTTTCGACCGGGCGACGTTAGGTCGCAATCACCAACCGATGACGGTATTCGACCTCGAGCGCATCGGCGATCTGGAGATGCCGGTGAAGGTCAGCTATGACTTGGTCGGTCCCTATCCGCTGACTGTGAGCGGCGCTTTCCGGACCGACTCCCTGCACCAGGCATGGCTGCGGCAGGCCTGGCCCAAGGTTGCCGGCGTTCTGATTGGCAGTGTCGTCGTGGTCCTGTTGACGGCCTGGCTGCTGGTGCAGATGGCGCGCCGCGATGCGGCCATGCGCAGAGTGACCGAGGCGCTGATCGAACTCGATGCCGCGAACCGGGCCAAGCGCGACTTCATGGCGCGTATGAGCCATGAGTTACGCACGCCGCTGAATGCGATCCTCGGATTTTCCGAAATGATCGGCGGGGCCATGCTCGGCCCGGTCTCGAAGACCTACCAGGAATATGGCCGCGACATCCACCGCAGCGGCGCGCATCTGCTCGATATGATCAATCAGGTGCTCGATATCACACGGATCGAGACCGGCAGCCTGCATCCCCGGCCCGAACCGGTGGAGGTCGATGCGGTCGCCGCCGAGGTAGCGGCTATCCTGCGCCCGCTGGCGGAGAGCCGGCAGGTGACGCTGACATTCGAATTCGATGCCGAGGCGCGCAGGTTGCAGGCCGATCCGATGATGCTGCGTCAGATGCTGCTCAACCTGGTGTCCAATGCCGTCAAGTTCAGCCCGTCAGGCGAGGCGGTGACGGTGCGGTCCGAAGCCGACGAGAGCGGTGTGACGGTGAAAGTGTCGGATCGCGGGCCGGGCATCGACAAAGACAAGCTGCAGCATGTCTTCGAACCCTTCGGCAGCGGGCAATCCCTGCTGGCGCAACAGGCCGCCGGCATCGGGCTCGGTTTGCCGATCGCAAAGAAGCTGGTGGAATTGCATGGCGGCCGTCTGAGCATCACCACCAGCCGCCAGAAGGGCACAGTGGTCACGCTGGTCTTCCCGGCGGAATGCCGGATCGCAGCGTAAGCTGTCTTACTGCCCGCGGCCCGACTGCGACGCGAAGCGTTCGGCTTCTTCGGCGGCGCGGATCAGCGCCTTGGCCTTGTTCACGCATTCGACATGCTCGGACATGGGGTCGCTGTCGGCGACGATGCCGGCGCCGGCCTGCACATACATGGTGCCGTCCTTGACCAGCGCGGTACGGAGCGTGATGCAGGTATCCATCGTGCCGTTGGCCGAGAAATAGCCGACGCCGCCGGCATAGAAGCTGCGGCGCACCGATTCCAGTTCGTCGATGATTTCCATGGCACGCACCTTGGGCGCACCCGAGACGGTGCCCGCGGGGAAGCCGGCGAAGAGCGCGTCCAGCGCATCGTATTCGGGGCGGATCTTGCCCTCGACATTCGACACGATATGCATGACATGGCTGTAGCGTTCGACCTGGTTGCGCTCGGTCACTTTCACGGTGCCGATCTGTGCCACGCGGCCGACATCGTTGCGGCCGAGATCGAGAAGCATCAGGTGCTCGGCCAGTTCCTTCGGATCGCTCAGCAGGTCGTCGGCCAGTGCTTGGTCCTCGGCCGGTGTGGCGCCGCGCTTGCGCGTGCCGGCGATGGGGCGCACGGTGACGGTTTCATCGCGCAGGCGCACGAGGATCTCGGGACTTGAGCCGACCAGGCAGGGCCCACCGAGATTGAGATAGAACATGAAGGGCGAGGGGTTGGTGCGCCGCAGTGCGCGATAGAGTGCGAAGGGCGGCAAACGGAACGGCAGGCTGAAGCGCTGGCCGACCACCACCTGGAAGATGTCGCCGGCGGCGATGTAGTCCTTCGCCTTGCGCACCATCGCCATATAGTCGTCGGGCGACATGTTCGACTGCGGCTCGGGCAGGGCATCCAGATCGGCGATCTGGTCGCGTACCGCGCCCAGCGGACGATCAAGGTCTGCGACAATGTCGGAGAGGCGCTCGCTGGCCATCGCATAGGCGGCGCGCGCATCCATGCCGCTCTGTGGCCGCACCGGCGTTACCACGGTGATGATGTCGAGCACGGAGTCGAAAATCGCCATGACCGTGGGCCGCATCAGCAGGCCATCGGGCAGGCCGAGCGTGTCCGGGTTGGTGTCCGGCACCTTGGGCTCGATCAGCCGCACCATATCGTAGCCCATGAAGCCGACGATGCCGGCGGCCATCGGCGGCAGATGCGCAGGCAGGTCGATATGGCTTTCGGCCAGTAGCTTGCGCAAGCTCTCCAGCGTCGGCTCGTCGCAGGGCTCGAAGGCACTTTGATCGAACCGCGCCTTGCGGTTGATCTCGGCTTTCTGGCCGCGGCTGCGCCACAGCAGGTCGGGCTTCAGCCCGATGATCGAGTAGCGCCCGCGCACGGCGCCGCCTTCGATCGATTCCAGCAGGCAGGACCACGGCCGCGTGTCGGCCAGTTTCAGGAAAGCCGAGACCGGCGTTTCCAGATCGGCGACCAGCTGCGTCGAGAGCACCTGGGCTTCGCCCGCCATGTATCGCTGGGCGAAGCTGGCATAGTCGGGCGTGATCTTCATGGCGGTTTAGAAGTTTGCGGCGCGGTTGCGCGCGTCCACGTTGATGCTGACGCCGATGTCCTTCTGCAGCATCTGCTTGTACTGCGCCACCAGATCCTGGGTCATGCCGCCGGCGAGCTGCTGCGCGGTCTGATCCTGCTGACGCGCGATCAGCGCCGGGTCGGGCTGTTCGATGCCGGACAGCTTCGCCACGATGGCGCCGCCGGCCGGGCTGGCTGCCGGGCCGCTCACCACGTCGCCGACCTTCTGCGCCGCGAACAGCGCGCTCAGCACGGCGGGCGAGAAGCTGCGTTCGGCCGGCTGGCCGCCGCGGCTGAGCGGCGCGCTGAGCTGCACATTGGCACCCATGGCGGCGGCTTCACGGGCAAGATCGCCGCCGCTGCGGACGCGCTCGGCGACCTGCCTGGCGCGTTCGCTGGCCGCTTCGGCGCGCGCGCGCTCGATCAGCGCCGCAACCACCTGGGCCTTCACCTCGTCGAGCGGCTTGAGCGCCGCCGGCTGGATCGCCTGCACCTTCAGCACGATCAGGCCGCCATCGGTGGTGTCGATGATCTGCGGCTCGGCCTCGGTGCCGAGCTGGAACGCCTCGCTGAGGAAAGCCGGCTGCCGGGGCAGAGCCTCGATTGTCTTGCCAGCGATATCCGTACCCTGCGCGTCGATGCCGTCGACCTGCTTGATCGGCAGGTTCTGCGTCTTCGCGATTTCGTCCAGGTTCGCGCCGCCGGCAATCTGGTCGTCGATCTGCTGGCGCAGTTTCACCATGCCGTCGGCGGCCTTGCGCAGGCCGACCTGGTTGCGCAGCTCGGTCTTGACGTCCTCAAAGCTCCGCGTGGTGCCGGCCTGGATGTTTGTGACGCGGATCAGATGGAAGCCGAAGGGCGAGATGACGGGATCGCTGACCTTGTCCTTCTCCAGCGCGAAAGCCGCATTGGCGATGGCGGCCGGCAGATCGTTTTTGGTCACCAGGCCCAGCGACAGGTCTTCCGGCTTCAGCTTCTGGGTGCGTGCGGCCATCGCGGCGAAGCTCTCGCCCTTGGCGATGGCTTCGGCGGCGGCATTGGCTTCGGCCTCGGTGGTGAACACCACCTGCTCGATGCTGCGCCTCTCCGGCGTGATATAGGCCTGCTGATGCGAGTCATATTCCTCGCGCAGTTCCTCGTCGGTCACGGTCATCACGCTGGCGCGCTGCGCCGCAGTGATGTCGAACCAGGCGACGTTGCGGCGCTCGGGCGCCGTGAAGCTGGCGGGGTTCGCCTTGTAGAACTCCTCGATCTGCGCGTCGGTCGGTGTCGCCGGGGCGGGCAGCTTCGCCGGATCGATGACGATAAATTCGGCCATCCGGCGCTGCAGGCGATACTGCAGCACGGTATTCACCATCGCATCGGGCGCCTGCACCACGCTGCCGAACAGGCTGCCGAGCAGATGGCTGCGCAGCAGGTCGTCGCGCAGCAACGCCACCAACATACCCTCGCTGTAGCCCTCGTTGCGCAGATACTGCTCGTAGGCCAGACGGTCGAACTGGCCGGCCATGCCCTTGAAGGCCGGCGCATTCAAGATCAGCTCGCGCACCTGCGCGTCGCTGGCGCCGATACCCAGCTTGCGTGCGGCCTGCACATAGAGCTTGTCTTCGATGAGCTGGTTCAGCGCGCTCTCGTCGAGGCCGAGCTGCTTGGCCTGCTCGACATTGAAGCCGGGGCCGAACTGGCGGCGCAGCTGGTTCACCTGACGGCGCAGGGCATCCGAATATTCCTGCTGGCCGATGCTGACCGAGCCGACCTTGGCGACATCGCCGCCGCTGCCGTAGCCCGAGACGTAATCGCCGATGCCCCAGATGGCGAAGCTGAACACGAGAAGGATCATCAGACCCTTGGCAATCCAGGACGCGGCGCCGGAGCGCATCTGCTGAAGCATAGACCCACCTGAAAAAAGCAAAGCGAAACAAAGGCTCAGCGCGGTTTCGCACCGGGCCGGAACGGGCCGGCATACTAAAGGCGGGGGCAGGGGGCGGCAAGCCGCCGGCTTTGCCTTTCCGGGCGGAACTTGCTAGGAGAAACCCGGTTTTTTTGCCCATTCGATAGTCACGTCTGTGAGGTTCCCATGGCGGCCCGTCGCCCCCTGATCGTCGGTAACTGGAAAATGAACGGCCTGACCGCGAGTCTGGGTGAAGCGGTCGCCCTGGCCGGCAAGGCGAAGGCCCAGGCGCCGGCGGCCGAACTCGGCCTCTGCCCGCCCGCCACGCTGGTCGCCGCCATGGCCGCCGCGCTGAAGGGCACGGGGATCGGCCCGGATCAGATCAAGGTGGGCGGGCAGGACTGCCATGCCAAGGCCAGCGGCGCGCATACCGGCGACATCAGCGCCGAAGCGCTGAAAGACGCCGGTGCGACCTATGTGCTGGTCGGCCATTCCGAACGCCGCACCGATCATGCCGAGACCGATGCCATGGTGCGGGCCAAGGCGCAGGCGGCGCATCGCGCCGGCTTGATCGCCATCATCTGCCTCGGCGAGACGCTGGCGCAGCGCGATGCCGGCGAGACGCTGAAGGTGGTCTCGACCCAGCTGCGCGGCTCGCTGCCCGACGATGCCAATGCAAAGAACACCGTGGTGGCCTACGAGCCGGTCTGGGCCATCGGCACCGGCCGCACCCCGACCGAAGCGCAGGTGGCCGAAGTGCATGCCGCCATGCGCCAGGAGCTGAAGGCGCGGTTCGACGACGGCGAGGGTTTCCGCCTGCTCTACGGCGGTTCGGTGAAGCCCGACAACGCGAAGGCCCTCATGGCGGTGGCCGATGTCGACGGCGCCCTCGTGGGCGGCGCCAGCCTGAAGGCGAACGATTTCTGGCCCATCATCGAAGCCAAGGGCTTTAAATAAGCATCATGGGCAAGGTCGAGCGGGACGACGACGGATCTATCGCGGCGCTGAAGCAGGTCGCCGCGCAGTTTGCCGTCGCCGTCACGCCGCATCTGCAGGCGCAGATCGATCCGTCTGACGCGAAAGACCCCATCGCGCGCCAGTTCCTGCCCGATGCGGCCGAGCTGGAGGTGCATGAGCATGAGCGCGGCGATCCCATCGGCGACGACGCGCATAGCCCGGTGCCGGGCATCGTGCATCGCTATCCCGACCGCGTATTGCTGAAACTCGTCAACGTCTGCCCGGTCTATTGCCGCTTCTGCTTCCGCCGTGAGATGGTCGGGCCGGGCTCGAAAGGCCTGAGTGCCGACCAGCTCGACGCCGCCATCGACTACATCGCGCAGCATCCGGCGATCTGGGAAGTGATCCTCACCGGCGGCGATCCGCTGATCGTCTCGCCGCGCCGCCTGAAAGAGGTGATCGCGAAACTGAACGCGATCCCGCATCTCGGCGTGATCCGCATTCACAGCCGCGTGCCGGTGGTCGATCCGGCCAAGATCAACGACGCGCTGATCGACGCGCTGAATAGCCGCGACAAGGCGGTCTGGCTGCTGCTGCATGCCAACCATGCCCGTGAATTCGTGCCGGACTCCATCGCTGCGATCCGCAAACTGGTCGCGGCCGGCGTGCCGATGCTGGGCCAGTCGGTGCTGCTGAAGGGTGTCAACGACAGCGCAGCAGTTCTGACCGATCTGTTCCGCGCCATGGTCGCCAACCGCATCAAGCCGCATTACCTGCATCACGGTGACCTCGCCAAGGGCACCAGCCATTTCCGCCTGTCGCTCGAGGACGGCCAGATGCTGATGCGCCGCCTGCGCGGCCATACCTCTGGCCTGCTGCAGCCGACCTACATCCTCGACATCCCCGGCGGCCACGGGAAGGTGCCGGTCGGGCCGGGCTATGCGGAGCCGAATGGCGACGGCAGCTGGACCGTGACCGATCCCTGGGGCTGCAGTCACCGCTACGACGACCCGCCGGTGAAGGGATAGTTCTGGAATTTCAGCCGGTTATACTATCCGGCGGGGCGCGTAAGGCGGCTTATGCCGTGCTTATTTGAGCTTATAACGAGCTTATTTTTGCTTATTTGATCCTTATTCCGGCTTATCCGGCCCTTATTTCGGCGTATCGACACCTTTGCTTCGCTTCAGCATGTCCAAAGGCGTGGATGGCCGGGACAAGCGCGGCCATGACAGTGATCGGATAGGTGCGGGGAGCGCGTGGCACGAATCCGTATTCGTCGCGCCGTTGCCGCAGGGCGCTGCCCACTAGACAGTAAAGAGAACATATAGCGTACATACGGCCGAAAGGCAAGAGTCCTTTATGCAAATAAGAATGACTCCTATTTACAGAAAGCCCGGCCCGAACTATCAATCCGCCTGCTTCCGCTGCTGCCCTTCGCAGGCAGATGCGGAAGGGGGATTGAGAGTTCAGGGGGATTTGGTTTGCGTCAGGCGCGTGCGTTAAAGGTTGTTGGGGTGGCTCTGGCCGGGTGTCTGCTGGCGACTGCGGCCGCGAGTCAGGTGAGTGAAACGGCAGAGGAGCGCGAGAGGCGCGCGCGGGACATCACGCCGCCGGCAGCCCAGCTCGGTCCCATTGAGATCAGCGCCCCGCTGCCGGCACCGGAACAGGAGCGGCTGCGCGAAACCATTCCCTCAATCAGCGTGAACCGCCAGCAGATCGAGCAGCAGCCGAATGGCCTGCGCGCCGACGATATCGTCAAGCGCATGCCCGGCGTCTATACCGGCGGTGCACCGGGCGAGGACAAGGACGTACGCCTGCGCGGCGTGGACAAGGAATTCACCCGCACCACCATCGACGGCCTGTCGATTCCGGATAGCGGCGAGAAGCGCGAACTGAATCTCGACCGGCTGCCGGCCAGCCTGGTCGAAGAGGTGAAGATCATCCGCCTGCCGTCGGCCGAATACGAGGCCGATGGCATCGCCGGTCGCGTCGATCTGAAAACCCGGCCGATCCCGGACAAGCGCCTGCTGGAAACCACCATCGGCATCAGCGGTCAGAGCAAGCTCTCCGGCGAAACACGCTCGGGCTCCGTCGTATATGGCGAGCGCTACAGCGAAAAATTCGGTCTGCTGCTGGGCGCCTCGCGACAGGAGATCGAGGTCGAGAAGACAAAGGACAAATTCAACGCGGCCGGCGTGCGAACCGAGCGTGAGGAAGAAGAAAAGCCGATTGTCTATCACGATCTGAAGGCCGATTTTGGCTACTTCTACAGCGACGGCGAACTGCACCTGAAACCGATGGTGCTGATGTCGGAGGAAGACAAGACCAAGCTGAAGAAGAAATGGACCGCTGCAGGCGTGCCGAACGGCACTGAGACCGAAGCCGAGGCGCCGGAGAAGCGCACGCTGGGCGCCACGCTGGTGCAGCAGCATGATTTCACGTCGTCCCTGCACTGGGACGGGGAATTCGGCTACATCACCACCACCGAAGAGAAAGACAAGCTCAAGCGCGTCTTTAGTGCTGCCGGTGTCGAAAACACCGCCAACCGCGAGATCGACGCCGAGGACAAGACCGACCAGATCTGGCTGGGCAAGGGCGCATTGTCGTATCTGCACGACGGCGCGGTGGACGGCACGGTGAAATCCGGCGTCTCGTTGCGGATGCGCGACCGTCAGAAGGACAAGTTCAAGACCAAGGGCGGGGCCGTCACCACGGGGGTCAAGGAAGCCTACGCGCTGGACGAACAGTATTCGGCCGGCTTCGTGCAGGACGAACTGCGCTTCGGCGATACCGTTACCGTCACGCCGGGCCTGCGGCTGGAGGTGGTGAACCACACTATCACGGCCAGCAGCGGCATCAGTCGGGACGCACAGTTCGTCGACTGGCTGCCCTCGGTCCCGGTCGCCTGGAAAATCCGGCCCGATCTGGTGATGCGCGCCGGCGTGGCGCGGGCGGTCAACCGGCCGAAATTCGATGAGCTGTCGCCCTTCGAGGATGACAGCACCGCCGGCAAGCTGGTGCGCGGCAATCCGGATCTCGAACCGGCACGCGCATGGGCCTATGACATCGGTGTCGACTACGTCACCAGCGATCTGTTCCTTGGCATCAACCTGTTCCGCCGCGATATCCGCGGCGTGATCGAGGCGGTGGCCACAGGTGAAGTGGTCAACGGCAGAACGGTGGAGCAGGTGAAGAATGTCGGCAACGGTTACCTGCAGGGTATCGAACTCGAACAGCGGTTCGAACTCGGCAAGCTGGTGCATGAAGGGCTGCAGGGCTTCCGTCTGAGTTTCAACGAAACGATCATCGACTCCCGGCTGAAGGACAATGCGGGGATCAGCCGGCCCTTCAAGGAGCAGCCGCCCTATCTGCTGAATGCCATGCTGGACTGGCGCAGCGAACGCAGCGGTACCAGCGCGTCGATTGCTTTCCGCTATGTGCCGTCGCTGGGTGCCAAATATTCCGCCGGCTCCGGCGACAGCCGCGGCGCTGAACGGTTCATCGATCTGCGCCTGGCGCAGGAGATCGTGAACGGCTGGGAGGTCTTTTTCCTCGGCACGAATATCACCGACCAGGGCCGGGCCAAGCGCAAGACCGACAACTCGGTGGAAGTGGAGGCGACCGGTGCAAGCTATCTTGTCGGCCTGCGCACATCGTTCTAAGATGCAATTGATTATCGGAATCAAGAAGGATTGGCGACCATGAACACCAAGACCGGATGGCGCGGCTGGCACACCTGGTTCAGCATCGTGCTGGCTCTGCCGATCGCCATCGTTTCGCTGACGGCGATCTTCATCGCCCATGACAAGGCCTTGGGACTGAAGGAAATTCCGGTCGCGGCCAATTGGCTGCCGGGCTATGCGATGACGCCGGCCATGGAGATGGCGCCCGAGGTGCGCAGCGTGCATCGCGCCGCCGACGGCACGGATTACGTGGCCACCAAATACGGCCTGTTCACCAGCCGCGCCGGGGTGCTGACCCCGGTGGAAGCCCTCGGTCAGTACGAGATCCGCGATCTGGCCGCGACCGGTGACGGCACTTTGTATGCCGCAGGCAAGATGGGGCTGTGGCGCGGGCAGGCCGGCAACTGGGAGAAGATCCTGCCGGGCGAAATGTGGTCGGTGGCGGTACGGACCGACAATGTCATCGCCGTTGCGGTGAAGGAACGTGGCCTCGTGGTGTCGGCCGATGGCGGCGCGAACTGGGTGGCCGATGCGGCGCTGCGTGAAGGTCTGGGCCAGTATGCGATGGCCAATCCGAAGCCGCTGACGCTCAACAACCTCGTCATGGATCTGCATACCGGCAAGGCCTTCCTCGGCAAGACCTACGAATGGCTCTGGATCGACATCATCGGCGCGACGATGGTGTTCCTGTGCTTCTCGGGTCTGGTGATCTGGTGGCGTGCGCGCCGTCAGAAGCTGAAGGCCAGCATGGCGGCAGTGCCGGCGTCGGCGCATAGCTGAACCGGCGGTGTTTTTCAGTCGCGGCCGGCGCTTTGCGCCGGCCGCTTTCGTTTGCGACGGGAGACTGTCCTGACCGGCTTTCTGGTGCTTCTCGCCATCGCCGTCACGGTGGCCGGCGTGGTGCTGCTCACGCTTGCGGGCCTGCTGCCGATCTGGCGTGAGATGCGGCTGCAGCGCGCCGCCAGACCGCTGCAACTGATCGTGCGGCAGCGCACCGATCTGACCGCCGATGTCTTCCATGTTCTGCTCGCCACGCGGCGCGGCGGGCGGCTGCCGGATTTCGAGCCGGGCCAGCATATCGTGCTGCATGTGCCCGGCGAGGAAGGCCGGCGCATCGTGCGGCGCGCCTATTCGCTGGCCGGCTGGTGCAGGCATCCGCGCGCCTATGAACTGGCGATCAAGCGCGAGCCGGACGGTCTGGTGTCGCGTCTGCTGCATGCCGGCGCGCAGATTTCGGCACAGATGGCGGCGGGCCGGCCGAAAGGCGAGTTTCACTGGGGTCTGGCGCGCGAGGCCCGTCATGTTGCGCTGGTGGCCGGCGGCATCGGCATCACGCCGATGCGGGCGATGCTGCAGGGCTGGATCACCCAGGCTGCCCCGCCGCAGGTGGCGCTGCATTTCAGCGCGCGAACCCGCGAGCAACTCTATTTCGACGCCGAGTTCCGCGCGCTGGCGGCGCAATATCCCTGGTTCCGCTACCGCCCGCGCCTGACCGCACCGGATGCCGGCTGGGACGGTGAGGCCGGTCGGCTGACGGCAGGCGATATCCTGCGCGATCTGCCATTGAATGGCAGCGCCGTGTTCCTCTGCGCCAACAGGGCGATGGAAGACGGCGTGGTTGCCGGATTGCAGCAGGCCGGTCTGCCGGTCGGCGCGATCCACCGCGAGAGTTTCGGCATCGAAGCCGCCGCCACCGATATCCAGGCGACCGTCACCTGCGGCGGACAAAGCTTTGCATATGACGGGGCGCCGACGCTGCTGCATGCCCTGCTGGACCATGGCGTCGATATCCCGGCCGAATGCCGGGCCGGGGAATGCGGCGCCTGCCGACTGCCACTGCGGCAGGGCCGGGTGCGCAACCTGCTGACCGGTGCGATCAGCGAAACCGAGGCCCTGACATGCTGCGTCGTGCCGGAAGGCGATGTCGAACTGGGAGGCCAGTGACCGGACCGGTTAAGACCCTATTTTCACTATAAATTCAGACCATTCCGGGCTTGTTTGCACCGGGCCCTTTCCCTATTTGCCGTCAGGGTGTAAAAGCCCCCGGACTTACGGAGATTTCGGACCATGATGACCTTCCTTCTGGTGGTGCATATCCTGCTGGCGCTGGCGCTGATCGGCGTCATCCTGGTGCAGCGTTCGGAAGGCGGCGCGCTCGGCATGGGCGGAGGTGGGGGCGGCGGTTTCATGACCGCGCGCGGCACCGCGAACCTGCTGACGCGCACCACGGCGATTCTGGCCACCCTGTTCATCATCTCCAGCATCGCGCTGGCGATTCTCGCCGGCGGTCACTCGCAGCCGCGCTCGATTCTCGATTCGGCACCGACCGCGACTCCGGGCGCGCCGGCCGAACCGGCCAAGCCTGCCGTTCCGCTGTCGCAGTAAGCCTGCCGTAATCGCCTGATTTAGAACTAAAGTTTTCGAGTTTGTGAAATCGCGCGGTTGAGCGCGAGCGAACCCTTTTGTGTGCCAGATGGATCGGTTAAACAGGGCTCCCATGACGCGGTATATTTTCATCACCGGCGGCGTGGTCTCCTCGCTTGGAAAAGGTCTGGCTTCGGCGGCGCTCGGCGCGCTGCTGCAGGCGCGCGGCCACACGGTCCGCCTGCGCAAGCTCGACCCCTATATCAACGTCGATCCGGGCACCATGAGCCCGTATCAGCATGGCGAGGTCTTCGTCACCGATGACGGCGCCGAGACCGATCTCGATCTCGGGCATTACGAGCGCTTCACCGGTGTGCCGGGCCGCAAGACCGACAACATCACCACCGGCCGCATCTACCAGACCGTGATCGCCAAGGAGCGCCGCGGCGACTATCTGGGCGGCACCGTGCAGGTGATTCCGCATATCACCGACGCGATCAAGGACTTCATCGCCGACGACCGCGACGGCGTCGATTTCATGCTGGTTGAAGTCGGCGGCACGGTGGGCGATATCGAAAGCCTGCCTTTCCTCGAAGCGATCCGTCAGTTCGGCCTCGAAGCCGGCCGCGGCCAGGCGATCTACATCCATTGCACGCTGGTGCCCTATATCGCCGCCTCGGGCGAGATCAAGACCAAGCCGACGCAGCATTCGGTGAAGGAGCTGCGTTCCATCGGCATCCAGCCCGATATCCTGCTCTGCCGTTCGGACCGCGAAATCCCGCAGGGCGACCGCCGCAAGATGGCGCTGTTCTGCAACGTGCGCGAAGAGGCCGTGATCCCGGCGCTGGATGTCAGTACGATCTACGCCGCGCCGCTGGCCTATCACGAGGCCGGTCTCGATGTGCAGGTGCTCAAGGCCTTCGGCCTCGATGCCAGCACGGAGCCGGACCTGTCGCGCTGGAAGAATGTCGTGCAGCGCGTGGTGGCGCCGGAGAACCGCGTCAAGGTCGCCATCGTCGGCAAATATACCGGCCTGAAGGATGCCTATAAGTCGCTGGCCGAGGCGCTGGTGCATGGCGGTATCGCGAATAACGCGCGTGTCGATATCGAATGGATCGAGTCCGAGATCTTCGAGAAGGACGAAACCGCGCTGGCCGCACTCGAAGGCGTGCATGCCATCCTGGTGCCGGGCGGCTTCGGCGAGCGCGGCTCGGAAGGCAAGATCCGCGCCGTCACCTTCGCGCGCGAACGCAACGTGCCGTATTTCGGCATCTGCTTCGGCATGCAGATGG